>ERZ791915.194-NODE-194-length-78595-cov-5.772103_pt1 | contig 78595 bp, 65 predicted proteins | sample MGYA00510139_ERZ791915 | MGnify/ENA primary metagenome ERZ791915 (study PRJEB30046, sample SAMN00792117) | human gut metagenome | study: EMG produced TPA metagenomics assembly of the A metagenome-wide association study of gut microbiota in type 2... | reverse complement strand
GTGCTCCGACTCTTAAAACCATTTCATTCACATTTACCGGTTTTACCATATAATCATCACTTCCCGAAAGAAATCCCTGGCGCATATCATCAAAGGAACCTTTCGCAGTGATCATAAGTACCGGTATCTGATATCCTGCTGAACGGAGTTCCGACACCAGTTCATAACCATCCATAACCGGCATCATAATATCGGAAATGATCAGATCAATATACTCTTTATCCAATATTTCTAATGCCAGTGCTCCATCCGATGCACTTTTGACCTGATAACCATTCTTCTCGAGCACTTTCTGAAATAGCTGGCTTAACTCTTTATCATCTTCTACAATTAATATCTGAAACACGTTTTCCTTCCTCCCTGTTATCTATTAAAACAGATATCTTGCCCATCCAAGCAAATGCTGTACCAAAAACACATTTCTCTGACGTTTTTTTGTTAATTCAATCGGTTTTACATGATACGGATCATGATACGTGCCATCTTCTAATGCCTGTCGGGATACTTTTTCATATTCCATCATTCCCTCTTCCAACTGTTTATTGATTTCTTTGCTACGTATTACAAGCATCAGTTCCGTATCCAGATATGTACTTCTCATATCCATGTTAAAGGAACCAATCACAGATAAATCATCATCGATCAGGATGCTTTTTCCATGGTAAGAATAACCGCCTTCATATTCCCAGATGTCAATTCCTGTATTTAAAATCTTATTTCTATTTTTTGCATAATCAGCAGACCCGAATGGATTGCCATTATTTGCAACCGAATTTGTCATGATTGAAAAATTTGGAACATTCTCTGCAATCTCCTCCCATGTATTGTACATCATATCATTACAGATAATATATGGTGTATGAATCTTTACACGATTCTTCGCACTTTTCATCAATTCTCCCAGCTGATACCAGACTACTGGTTCCTTGGAAGCTGTGTGAATAGGATTTGATACCAATGCAATCTTTTCTGTCTCAAACGTTTCGTCTGTATAATCCGTATCGAAAATCATTCCCTTGTTTTCATTAAAATATTGCTGATATCCTTCCTGCAGTTCTAATACTGCCTTCTTTACAGATTTTCTATTTGCAAGTTTCTTATCATTATGAAAATAGCCACTATCTTCTTGTTCCCATATCGTTTCAAAATAATCTAACAACTGGTTGACTGAATTTTCTTTCCTTGGTTCATCGCAAATAACCAACACATCTCTGTCATAGTTCTTGTGTCCTGGAAAATCGCCCAGGAAATAATTATATGTATTTCTTCCTCCAAGAATATAGTTCTTACCATCTGCAATCAAATATTTATCATGCATTCTTCCCATCATTTTCCATGGTTTCAACGGATTGGCCTTATTGTATAATTTGATTTCAACATTCTCATGGGAAGATAATCCATAAAAATACGGATTACCTTCCATATCAATCCAACTCTCCATTCCATCTACCAGCAAGCGAACATGTACACCTCTGTCTGCCGCATCACGAAGAGCTCCTAAGATCAATTTCCCACTTTCATCGGATTTGAATGCAAACGTAGAAAGAATAATTTCCTCTTTTGCATTCTTAATCAATCGCACTCTTTGTAAAAGAGCTTCCGAATTCTTTTCTATGATCACTGCCCGTTCTGGATTCTCACTGCATTCGTTCCACGACTCATTATGTATTTCTTTTATGGTTTTTTCGGACATTTCTGGCTGTTTTTTATATGCAATGCAGATTCCAAGTAATTCATAACAAGCCATAAACAGAAGAACTGCCAGTATAACAAGAAGAATTTTACATATTTTATGCTTTTTCATTGTATATCACCTGATTCCTTTTTTCCATGCTTATATAATACAATGTCAATCTCAATTCAACCTCAACAAAATTTATTTTTTTCAACTAAACGGAAATTCTGTACAAATCATTCGATATAACAAAACGACCTCTCAAAAACAGTCGACTTTTAAATTAACTGTTCTTTGAGAGATCGTTACATCAGATTCTTATAGCAATCCAGCAAATAATCTCATAAATAATTGTCCTAATCGTAAATATGCACTGCGTCCGGTACAATATTGTTCTGTCACATCACGACATTCACCCATGGTTTTTATCAAATCACTCTTTATATCTAAAACAGACTGACAATCTATCATAAAACATCCATTTTCAAAATGATGGTATAAACTTCGATAATCCAGATTAATTGTTCCACAAGTTGCCATACAGTCATCCACCACACTCATTTTTGCATGGCAGAAACCAGGAGTCCATTCATAAACACGCACACCATGTTTAACCAATCCATGATAAAAAGAACGAGTGATATTATAAATAAATTTTTTGTCTGGAATACCCGGTGTAATAATTCTGACATCCACTCCTCGCTTAGCAGCCAAACATAACGCATGTGTCATTTCGTCTGTTATAATCAGATATGGAGTCATGAACCAACAGTATTTTTCAGCTTTATTTATCATACTGATATAAACTTCTTCTCCAACCTGTTCATTATCCATAGGACTGTCTGCATAAGGCTGAATAAACCCCGTTTGCTGCGCCTTGTAATCATAATGAAAAATATATTTACCAAAATCAGGATCATTCGCATCTTTATCACTAACCGCATTCCACATTTCCAAAAATGTCACTGTGAGTGACTGAACAGCATCTCCTTCTAAACGAATACCTGTATCTTTCCATTGTCCATAAGGATGTGTATAATTAAAATATTCATTTACGGTAAATACTCTTTTTACTGCCAATATTCAATTTATATCATTCGGTTTTCATAATCTTGTAATTCATGGAAAATATCATCCACATATACAACATCATTTTCTATTCTGTACAACATAAAGTATCTGTGCTGTTGAAAATTTATTCGACGATATCCAAGGCTCTGTAAACGTGGATTGTCGCATACATTCAAACTACTCGCTACATACTTCAACTTTTTAATAGTATCCTCAAAATCATCAAGCACATTTTTGGCTGCCTGCTTATTTTTCTTGGCAAAAAGCAGATACTGTATAAACTGGTTCAAGTCTTCTTCTGCTTCAGCTGTTACAACTACTTTATAATCCATATTTTCCTCTCATATCTGAAATCACATCATCTGCATTTCGGTAATTTCCCTTTTTTGAAGATTCTCTGGATTGTTCCAGTCTTTGAAGCATCTCTTCTTCTGTCATAGATGTATAAGGATTATGCACAGTTCGTTTTATTTCAAATGGAAATCCATTATATGCAACCGCCTGCGTTAAAAACATCCTTATTGCTGATGTCGTATCAGTTCCAAGATCTTTAAAAAGCTGATCTGATTTATTTTTTAAGTCATCGTCTACCCTGATCTGAATTGTACTTGCCATTTTAGAAACCTCCTTTTTTCTTCATTATAATGCCATTTCATTGCTGATTCAATACAATTGTATTGATGTTTTGCTCGCTTTTATTGAATAATTTCTATAGGCATGATGGAGATAGACTCACTACTTTTCATTACTTCATTGTCTTAGCCAGCGAATTAAGCAACGCCCGTATTTCCGGATTCGCCAGAGCTTTCATCAATAATTCCATATCGACTTCTTCAGAAGAGAAATTGACGTAAGGGAAGGAAAAGCTAGTTACCACTTGTTACCTGATGTCAACCAAAGTCAGTATTTATCAGGAAAGTAGGCACTTAATTGAAAATCCTTGTCAATATAAATTAACAGGTATAATCCCATTTTTGATATTCACTGTTAGCAGTTTGTTAGCAATGCTAACGTACGGGATTAACTAATTTCTATTAGATTACTTACATTATATCGTGTGGAAGGTCGGTTGTCGATAAGTTTATTTTCTTTCTACCGATTCCTCCGGTATCCCTCTTCATCCACATATTCCGAATGCTCCTTCACATAAGGATCTCTGTCTCCGCAAATCGTGTAATCACACCTGCATCCGTTGGCACAAGTTTCTGCTGTACCTTCTCCCAGACAGCGTCTCGTTGTTCTTCCGAATAATGCAGCGCTATCTTCTTTTGGATTTCATAATAGTCCTCTATTACATTATTCTATGAATAAGCTTCCGGTAGCTATCTCTCGCATTTTAGCAATAGTATCTTTATATGAAACATAATCTGCTGAAAAATAGCTTGTAATATCTTCATAATCTTTTTCATAAAAATCATTGTCACAAAACTGTGTAATTATCTCGGGAACATGTACTCCCGGCATTGCAGATGGGCATATCGACATTTGTGCCCTATGTTTTCTCACCTCTCCAACCAGTATTAAAAATTTTTCATCAAACTTAATCAGTGGACTTAACTTATAAATATCATATAAATGTCTGGAACATCTTTTTGCTCTCCCTTGCATAAAGTAATCACAAAGAGCAAAATTGCTATAGGCATAAAGATCATCATTAATCATCAGTCCGACGCTCATGTCTACCAGACTATCACTGTCCAGCTTTACTCTCATGATAGAATAATATCTATTAAAACTATCTTGATTTTTTTCAATATCTGTAAAGATTTTCTCCCAGTCTTTATCTCTAATCAAGATATATTTATTATGTTCTACCAGCCATCTGCATCTGTCTGAAACCGGTTTTTCTTTTATTATTTTTAAATCTTCTCCTCCAACATAGAGTCCAAAAAGTTCCTGAAAATTTACTTATATTTACTCCATGCTTCCTCTATTGAAAAAGGTGGAAACTACTACTCCCACCTTTACACTTATACTTATCTCATCAACTCTACAAATCATGTTTAGAATATTGTATATTTGAGCTATGGAAAATTCATATTTTATAAGCGAGGGATGACTATGAATTCCTACATTGTGCCTTATCTCTCCGGGTGACAATCTAAAAAATAAATCCTGATGACAAGATTTCATTTTCGCTGACAAAATCCATTTTTCAATCACTTTTCGCTGTCAAATTTGCCATCGAAATTGATAAAATTGCATGAAAAAAGCGGCAATGATTTTGTCTTCATTACCGCTAAAATGTAGCGTCTCCTATAGGAATCGAACCTACAATAGAGTCTTAGGAGGACCCCGTTATATCCATTTAACTAAGGAGACAAATGCCGTATTTTCGGGCTTTTCAGCCTTTTTGGCTCCGGCTGCCATGTTTATGAATCCAATCACTTTCGTGATGAATTGCTCCTGTTATTATATATTGATTTTAGCCTTTTTACAAACTCTAAAATCCTGTTGCTTCTCACTAAATGGTCTGCACTTAGTTGCCCCTTAGGAGGCTATTGTTATATCCATTTAACTAAGAGAACAAAAACCTACGGAAAATTAATGTACCCCTGCATCCAGATCGTGCCTTTGAAACGACGTCCAACAGCAGGCTCACCATACAAATCCGCTCTGTTAATACAAATATCAAATTGTAAATCATTACAACTCAATATCATAACACAAATTTCTTCATCTGTAACGATATTTTTTACAAAATTAAAATCTACGATTTCTCCAAGAACAGAATACTGATCACATTCTACTCCATATGGCATAAAATAAGTATCTACCAACGTAAAAACATCTTCCTTATGAATCCGTTTGGAAATAGCAGAATAGGTATCCATATCATCTAAAGTCAGATTCTCTATGGCTTCCTCATCTCCGTTCCGCGCTGCATTCAATAGCTGGCTGCGGTCACGAAGCGTCTGCTGGTTACGGATCAGATCCTTCTCTGTTTTCTTCAATGGCATCATAATTGTACCGGATAAAGAAAGCGCTGATAGAGTCAATGTTGTTCCACGAATCGGCAGATTATTGGAATTCTTGGCCTTTACATATGGAATCATGTTCTGAAGATAAAAAATCAGTGAAACTCCGATACGGACATCATCACAGACTCCGGCATAGGATTCCAAAGCAGCATGACGTTCAATGGAAACATCTTCCTGTGTGGTAATATTAGTTCCACGCAAAAATGGAAAATAATATTCGTAAACAAATTTATCATCTTCGTCAAATTCACCACACACCGTAACACCGATATTAGGAGCGAATTCTTTGCTGAATGATGCAAGCAGTGTTTCATCGCCATTTGAAGTATATGCTCTTTCTTTTCCTTCTATAACTACATCTGTCAAAAGCTTCTGCAGCTCCTTACGGCTCCAGACTTCACTAAAACCAATTGCTCTCATATATTTATGCAAAGAATTCACCTCCTCATCTGTTTTAATATAGCCATGAGTAAAACTCCACATACCCAGTATTTATGCAGGTTTGCGAGGCATGGCACCCTCTTTTATCACTCCAAATTTATAGTAACAACCAGCTCCAAATGGTATAATTAAGTTGTCATAATCAATTCACCGAAAGGAGCTTATTGTTATCTACCGTCAGGAAATCTTGAAAGACATCCGTCTTTTTACTTCACAACCAGTTGCATATTTATTTACCGGATTTCTGTCATGCCACCCATATAAGGACGCAGCACCTCAGGAATACGGATAGAACCGTCTGCCTGAAGATTATTCTCTAAGAATGCAATTAACATTCTCGGAGGAGCAACTACGGTATTATTTAAGGTATGTGCAAAATACTTACCCTTTTCTCCATTAACACGGATCTTTAATCTTCTTGCCTGTGCATCACCAAGGTTAGAGCAGCTTCCGACCTCGAAATACTTCTTCTGTCTCGGAGACCATGCTTCTACATCATAAGACTTCACCTTCAGATCAGCCAGATCGCCGGAGCAGCACTCAATCGTTCTTACCGGAATATCCATAGACCGGAATAAGTCTACCGTATTCTGCCACAATTTGTCAAACCACATTGCAGAATCTTCCGGCTTACATACAACAATCATTTCCTGCTTCTCAAACTGATGGATACGATAAACACCACGTTCCTCTAAGCCGTGAGCTCCTTTTTCCTTACGAAAACAAGGGGAATAGCTGGTTAAAGTCTTCGGAAGCTCTGCTTCCGGTACAATCGTATCAATGAATTTACCAATCATGGAATGTTCGGATGTACCGATCAGATATAAATCCTCTCCTTCAATCTTATACATCATGGCATCCATTTCTGCGAAGCTCATAACACCGGTAACAACATTGCTTCGAATCATAAAAGGAGGTACACAGTATGTGAAGCCTCTGTTAATCATAAAGTCTCTTGCATAAGCAAGTACTGCAGAATGAAGTCTTGCGATATCTCCCATCAGATAGTAGAACCCATTACCCGCAACCTTACGGGCACTGTCTAAGTCAATCCCATTCAGTCTTTCCATAATATCAGTATGATAAGGAACTTCAAAATCCGGAACCACCGGTTCACCATATCTGGTGATTTCAACATTCTCAGAATCATCTTTTCCAATTGGAACACTTGGATCAATAATGTTCGGAATAACCATCATGATCTTAGTGATCTTCTCTTCCAGTTCCTTTTCTTTTTCTTCCAGTTCAACAAGTCTCTTGGCACCTGCTGCAACCTCTGCCTTCTTCTGCTCTGCTTCTTCCTTCAGACCCTTTGCCATTAATGCACCGATTTCTTTAGAAATCTTGTTACGGTTTGCACGAAGATCATCTGCTTCCTGCTGTGTCTTACGGCTTTCTGCATCCAGTTCAATTACTTCGTCTACTAAAGGCAGCTTGGAATCCTGAAATTTCTTCCTGATATTTTCTTTCACTACTTCAGGATTCTCCCTTAAAAATTTGATGTCGATCATTTCTATTTCCTCCTAATAATTATTCCAAAACTTTTTCAATAAATACGTTATTGATCTTAACTAAATCAATAATATCATGATTTTTCAATTCAATCACGGGACGATCGGAAAAATCTTTATTCTGGCGAACCACTTTTCCGGTTTGTCCATTGGTAAGAAGCACCATACTTCCTGCCGGATAAACTGCTGTAAACTGAAGCAATGCATCTACAATCTCTTTCGGAAAACGGCTTCCCTTATAAATCTTCATATATTCAATTGCTTCATATACCTTAATTCTCTTACATCCAATCCCACAGATCATTTCATCAAAGGCATCACATACACCAACAATCGCTGCTTCATATGGGATTTCTTTTGCCTTCAAAGGATATCCGCTTCCATCAATTCTCTCATGATGAAACAGAATAATACTCTTTCCGGTACTGGAAATCCAGTTTTCTGTTTTGACTGCGGAATAACCGTAAACCGGATGCTTCATGTACTCAGACTGTTCTACCTGAGATAAAGAATCTATATTCTGATTCTGGTAGGATATCGTCATATAGCGAAGACCCAGATCATGCAACAAAGAACCGACAGCAATGTCATGAACCCGTTCTTTTGAAAGATTCAATTTCAATGCGGTCAATGTAGCCAGTGAGCACAAACTGATGGAATGCTCATAGATATCCGAGCTTCGTTCTTTAATATCATAAATCCTTTCAATGACATCATCCTCTTCCAGAATTTTACTGATGATACCATCTGCAGTTCCTGTCAATTCAACCAGCTCCCGGTTATTATTGTAGGTATGCTTCTCCAGAATATTCCTGACCTGTCTCTTAAAAGATTCCTCAATATCCGATTTCAGAAGAACCACTTCCTGGGTTTTAACCAGATCTTCATCTTTAATAAAAACCTCCGTGATACCAAGATCACGAATTTTATCAATATATTCCGGACGAAGAACCAGTTCTTCTGATAACAGGATCTTATATTCTTTTGTTAAAATAGGTTTGGCTAATACTTCTCCACCCTTCAAATTATTGACTTTAACAATCTTCAATTAGTCATCATCCCCTACTGCCATTTTTAAAGCAGCTTCTTCTTCTTTGCCAAGATCAATCATGGCCTTTCCATTAATGATCTCTTTTGTGTACGTGTAACATCCCTCTGTACTATGAACAGAGTTTAACATGAAACCACTATTCTCTTCATCCAGCATACATAGGCAAAAACTTAACTTACCTCCCATCTGCTGAAATGCATCATATTTTACAATACCAACCTTCTGAATGGTGGATTCCAGTTTCTTATATAATGTCCGGATATCTTTCTTATTCTTATCAATGGATGCTTTAAGAAATTTATTATCCTCGAACAGTCCGACAATTTCATCTTCCAGACTTTTTGCTTCTTTTCCATTCATAAACTTCTGATACTTTTTATTGAGTTTACGAATGGTACACATATTAATAATATTAAGAACCAGTGATATTAACAAAATAACTGCCAGAACCAGGATAATTATTCCAAGTCCAGCATTGCCCATACCAATCGTTGCAAAAAACGCGTTCATATCTTAAGTACCTTTCCTGTTACTGTTCGCTCGTACCTCGTTCCACCAGAGAACCTGCCACCGGCAGCTTCTCTGGATGCATGTTTTTCTTATCTTGAAAGTAAATCCATGATCTTCTCCAGATCATCATGGCTATAAAATTCAATTTCAATCTTTCCTGCACCATTTCCTTTTGAAGTAATGGCAACCTTTGTAGATAGTTTTTGTTTCAGATTTTCTTCGATATCCTGATATACTGCTTCCAGACCCTTGTCAACAGGATTTATTTTCTTAACCTTTGCAGGTTTGTTCAGGTTCTTTACCAGCTTTTCAACATCACGTACACTCAGCTTTTCATCAAAAATCTGCTGTGCAATTGCATACTGCTGTTCCGGATCTTCAATACTGATTAATGCCCTGGCATGTCCCGTACTGATTAAATCATCGATAATCATTTGCTGCACATCATCACAAAGCTTCAACAGACGCATGGAATTGGTTACCGCTGTTCTGCTTTTCGATACTCTTTCTGCAACTTCATCCTGCTTCAGATTAAACTCTGTCAACAGACGCTTATAAGCCAACGCTTCTTCGATCGGATTTAAGTCTTCTCTCTGGATATTTTCAATCAAAGAAATTTCTACAATTTCCTGCTCTGAATAATTTCGGATAATAACCGGAACCTCTTTTAAACCTGCTTTTTTGGAAGCACGCCATCTACGTTCACCGGCAATAATTTCATAATAGGTCTTGCGGTCCTGAACAAGAATCGGCTGTAATAATCCATACTGCTTAATAGATTCTGCCAGTTCCTCCAAAGCATCCTCATCAAAATTTTTACGAGGCTGATCACGATTCGGTTCTACCTTTGTAATATTAACAATCGTAACCGGACCGTCCTCCTGGGATACTTCTTTTGATCCAGCTGTTACTGCCGCTTTCTTTGTTTCATCTTCCATTTTATTTGGAATCAAACTATCTAACCCTTTTCCCAATCCACGTTTTACTGCCATAATTACTTTCCTCCATTAATAACTTCTTCCGCTAATTGCATATATGCCTCTGCTCCTGCAGATTTTGGATCGTAAGCATTAATTGGCATTCCGTAACTTGGAGCTTCCGCCAATCGAATATTTCTCGGTATTAATGTCTGAAATACTTTCTGACTTAAATTGCTCTTAACATTTTCAACAACCTGCATGGAAAGATTGGTTCTTGAATCATACATGGTAAATACAACACCTTCAATATCCAAATCCGGATTTAATCTTTCTTTTACCAGATTAATGGTATGTATTAACTGACTTAAACCTTCCAAAGCATAATACTCACACTGGATTGGAACTAAAACCGTATCTGCGGTTGTCATTGCGTTAATTGTTAACATACTTAAGGATGGAGGACAATCAATGATAATGTAATCAAAACTATCCTTGATCCACTCCACCTCTCTCTTTAAAATGTATTCCTTTCGATCTACACCAATCAGTTCGATCTCTGCGGCAGCCAGATTTACATTAGAAGGAATAATGGACACACCATCTATTACATCTTTCAGAATACATTCCTTGATGGAACATTCACTCAGCATTAATTCATAAACTGTGTTATCCAAATCATTCTTCTCTACACCAAATCCACTGGTTGTATTTCCCTGAGGATCTGTATCAATTACTAAAACTTTCTTTCCCTTTGCTGCTAATGATGCAGATAAATTAATGGAGGTAGTTGTCTTTCCTACTCCACCTTTCTGATTAGCTATTGCAATCGTTTTTCCCATTTTCACTTCCATTTCTGTAACAGTTCATCAATTCATAAGTTATCGACTGTTACCCCTTTTTCTTTCTTATCACAGTGCATTATTGATTATATCACTTCTGAAAGTGATATTCTAGGATTTTTATTTACAAAAATAAACTTGTAGTCTTATTTTCCTGCTACTACAACATCTAGTACCTGGTTATTAAGTATTTCTTTTAAAAACAATGTTTCACACTTTCTATATTTCCAATGTTTCACGAATCATCTACAAGATTTAGGGGTTGTATGTTTCACGTGAAACATTATCTTGTGATACATACTTTACGATAACGTTTCATGTTTCACGTGAAACATATTACTTATATTTCAATGCAAAATTTATTTTAAATGCAGTATAAATAATGAATTTATGGTAACTATTCAGTACAGGTCGAAGCATTTACTGCTGAGACCGTAAGATAATGATTCAGTAATGCAAAATCCCATCGGCGAAGCCGATTTGGAATGGATTTTGCATCGTAACTGTGAAGGTATTGAACAGTTACAATTTATATATGAATAAATGGTCTTAAAGATTAAATATATTAGCAAATATTATATGATAAATAATCAAAAAAACAAATTATGTTCTTTATCGAAAAAGGTATAATTCAAATTTCTGTTAATAAATGAATAAAAAGTATAAAAAGACGATATATAAATTATAATATATCGTCTTTTTTATCACTTATTCAATTTAACACAATACTCAAACCATCACTTAAAATTAAAACAGCTTCACAATATTATTCCGGATTGCAAAGACAGCTGCCTGAGTACGGTCAGAAACATCAATCTTCTTAAAGATATTGGAAATATGATTTTTAACCGTGCGCTCACTGATATTCAGATTCATGGCAATCTCTTTATTAAACATACCACCGGCAATCTGTGTCAGAATTTCCATTTCACGTTTGGTTAAAGCAGCAATTTTCTCCTTATCAATATCACGGTTCACCAACCGGGAATTTAAGGAGGGAATCAGACTCGGCTGGATATAAGAATCTCCTTCCATTACAGACTGGATCGCTTTCTTTAATTCCTCTGATCCGGAATCCTTCAAAATATAACCGTTCGCTCCAATATCAACAGCCTGAATAAGGTACTCCACCTCACTATGTACAGTCAGCATTAAAACCTTCACCGGAATATTTTTCTTCTTGATTTCTTCCAGAACCTCAATTCCATTTACATTGGGCATATTAATATCAAGTAATAAAATATCAGGCAATACATGCTGTAGCTTTTCAAGACATTCAGCACCATCACTGGCCTGCTCAATCACATCAATTGAACCATCAAATTCCAATAATTGTTTAATTCCTTCTCTTATTAAAGCGTGGTCATCAACCAACATTACTTTTGTACTCATGAAATTTTCCTCTCCCATCTTATTCATCTGCAGCAACCTGAATGGTTATTTCCGTTCCTTCATTTAAAACCGAATGAACCTGAAATACTGCGTGAATAATTTTTGCTCTTTCCTGCATCATGGATAAACCAAAATGATTTTCCTTTTTATTACCATCTTCAAAACCAATTCCATAATCCCGAATCTTAACATGCAACTGATTTTCCTTATTCTTTACAGAAAGTTCAATGCGATCCGATTTGGAATGAATAATCGAATTCTGTACAGCCTCCTGAATCATCCGGAATAAGATCAAAAGTCTGTATTCAGAAATCTTCGTAGAAACTTCATCAATATCCGTTACAAATAAAATATCCGCATTAGATTCCTTCATATTTTGAATATAATCATCCAAACACCTGTCAAATCCTAAATCATTAAATGACATGGGACGAAGATTAAAAATCACCATCCTCATTTCATCAATAATTCCTCTTAAATTTTTTGAACAGCTTTCAAGTTCAAGCTTTGCCTGAATTGGATCTTTATCAATATATAAAGAACTCAATTCAATTTCATGAATCAAATGTGCCAGGTTTTGAACTGTAGTATCATGAAGTTCTCTTGCAATTCGTTGGCGATCCATTTCCTGAACATCAAGTAACGCATTAGACAATTCAATTTGATGAGCTTCCTGATCTTTAAAAATCTTTAATTCCTCGATTTTCTTTGACAGCTCTTCCATCTGGCTTATGCTCATCTCATTTTCCTGAATTAAATGTTCGATCTTATCTTTTGCAGATGAAATTTCATTTTTATAAATATCCTCCGTATTACGCGGAGAAAAATATTTCATATCCGCATCTGTTTCCATCAATGACTTTAAAAGTGCTTCTGTTTCCTGAATTTCTTCCTGATTCTTTTTCACAAGACGATTTAATTCATTCCGTTTCTTTAAAAAAGCATAATATATATCATCGATAACAGAATTCCCATTTGTATCCATCATATTCTCCCATCAATTTCTGCTTAAACAAAGATGTAAACCTGGTATATCTATGACTTTATTGTGACTATTCTGAATAATGACGATGCAAGAATGATTTAAAAATGCTTCGACCTGTGAACAGTTACAAATTATAGTTATATATATCATATACTAAAAACCGTTTTTAGGAAAGTAAAAAAACTTACATTATTAAATTAACAGTGATCAATAATTAAATAATAGGCTCCTTGGAAGGTAACCCCGCTTTCCTCGGATATTTTTTCGGTGTAACATCTATCTTTTCAATGATAAACAAATTTCTGTAAATATCTGATTGTGGCAGATAGAATTCTACCTGATTTTTATAATTACCACCCAGGATCTTAATTGCCTTTTTAGCCTGTTCATATTCTTCTGTTATTTTTTCGGATTTATAAGAAATAAAATAACCCTTCTTCTTTACAAAAGGAAGACAATACTCCGACAAAGTAGCGAGATTTGCAACCGCACGTGATACACAAAAATCATAATGCTCCCTGTATTCCTTTTGCTGTGCCAGATCTTCAGCTCTGCCATGAACTGCTGAAATATTATTTAAAGATAAATCAAGAATCACCTGATTCAAAAACTTAATTCTTTTATTTAAAGAATCAAGTAAAGTAATTTTCAAATCAGGAAAAACAATTTTTAAAGGGATTCCGGGAAAACCGGCACCGGTTCCTATATCAATTAAGGAATAATCCTTTTTTGCAAGATCCGGAACAGCCTGAATCAATGAAACACTGTCTACAAAATGTTTCATAATCACTTCATCCATTTCCGTAATTGCTGTCAGATTCATAAAAGAATTCCACTCAATCATCAATTCATAATAGTTTTGGAATTGATGAAACTGTTCATTTGTTAAAGTAATATGAAATTCTTTTAAAGAATCCGTCAATAAATCCCAGTTGTCCATAAATTATCCTATCTGCCATTTTCCGGCTATATCCATAAACAAACTTTACTTTTTCTTTTGAAATTGCTATCTAATTTAGTAACTATTCAGAACCTCATTCATAAAACCGCTGTTTCACAGCGTAGTTTACCTCATGTGGTTACTTCGCCATATAAATTATGCCAAATGTCCTTACGAATGCAAGCATTCGACGTCCATATTGTCATAATTTGCATGGCTCTGAATAGTTACAAATTATCCGGATGATGATATTTCCACTGTTCCAGATAAACAACTAAAACTGAAATATCAGCAGGGGAGACACCGGAAATCCGGGATGCCTGTCCTACCGAAACAGGTTTTAAGGCTTTCAGCTTCTGTCTTGCTTCAAGACGAAGACTTTCAATATCATCATAATTAATTTCTGATGGAATTTTCTTCTTTTCCATCTTTTTAAACTGCTCTACCTGGCGAAGCTGTCGTTCAATATATCCCTCATACTTAATTTCAATTTCCACCTGCTCAATTACATCTGCAGGAAGCTCTTTTCGTTCCGGATCAATCTCTGCAAGAATTTCATAACTTAATTCCGGACGGCACATCAATTCTGCAAGAGATACACCAGTCTTTAAGGTTGCACTGTTATGACTTTCAAAAAACTCCTGGTTCTTCCTGGAAGCACCAATCAATACATTTTTCAAACGGTTAATTTCCTGTTCAATCAGGGATTTCTTCATTAAAAGTGCCCGGTATTGTTCTTCTGTAATTAGTCCGATTTCATAACCCTTTTCCCGTAAACGGAGATCGGCATTATCCTGTCTTAACAACAGGCGGTATTCTGCACGGGAGGTCATCATACGATAAGGCTCCCTGTTTTCCTTTGTTACCAGATCATCAATTAAAACTCCGATATAAGCTTCCGAACGATCCAAAATCAAAGGATCCTTTTTTAAAATATATCGTGCTGCATTCACACCGGCTACAAATCCCTGCACTGCTGCTTCTTCATAACCACTGCTTCCGTTAAACTGTCCACCACTGTATAACCCTTCCACTGCTTTAAATCCAAGAGAAGGATAGAGCTGGTTCGGATTGATGCAGTCATATTCAATCGCATAAGCATTTCGGACCATCCTGCAATGCTCTAATCCGGGAACCGTCCGGTACATGGCAAGCTGCACATCCTCCGGAAGGGAAGAAGACATCCCACCAACATACATTTCATTCGTATGGAGTCCTTCCGGCTCAATAAATACCTGATGTCGTTCCTTATCTGCAAACTTAACCACTTTATCTTCAATGGAAGGACAATATCTCGGTCCCGTGCCTTCAATAATTCCGGCATAAATCGGAGAACGGTCTAAATTAGAACGAATAATTTCATGGGTCTTTTCATTTGTATAAGTAAGGAAACAGGAAACCTGATCAATCTGCACATCCTCCGGATTTGTGGAAAAAGAAAACGGAACAACTCTTTCATCACCGAACTGCTCATCCATCTTACTGAAATCCAGAGAACGCTTATCCATTCTCGCCGGAGTTCCTGTTTTGAAACGACGCATCTCAATACCCATTTCTTTTAAAGAATCCGTAAGATAGTTGGCTGCCTGCAAGCCATTCGGTCCGGTATAAGTAATTGCTTCTCCACATAAGCATCTTGCTTTCAGATAAGTACCGGTACACAATACAACTGCCCTGCATTCGTAAACAGCACCGGTAAAGGTCTGAACACCAATGATCTTTTTGGAATAACCATTCGGATCTGCATTCGGTACTTCTTCCCATAACAAATTACAGACTTCTGCCTGTCTGATAGTCAGATGCTCCTGATTTTCAAGTACCTTACGCATCGCACGGGAATATTCTGCCTTATCTGCCTGTGCACGGAGTGAATGAACAGCAGGGCCTTTGGATACATTCAACATCTTGGACTGAATAAAGGTCTTATCAATATTTTTACCCATTTCTCCACCCAGAGCATCCAGTTCCCTAACCAGATGACCCTTGGAAGATCCTCCTACATTCGGGTTACAGGGCATTAATGCAATACTGTCCACACTCACTGTAAAAATCACAGTCTCAAGTCCCAGTCTTGCACAGGCCAGTGCAGCTTCGCATCCGGCATGTCCCGCACCGACAACACAAACATCTACTTTTTCACGAATGGTATTCTTATTGGTAATCATGAAATTTATTTCACCTCAACATTATCGTAATGCTCACTTCTTTTATTGACAGGCTTCGCCCATTTTACTGCATTGGTAATAATTCTCTGAATCTGTGGATGATAATAAACCGGATATTCTTCATGTCCCGGCTGGAAATAGAAGATCTTACCCCATCCACGGGTAAAGGTACATCCGCTCCGGAATACCTCTTCATTTGAAAACCATCCTAAGAATATCACATCATCCGGCTTTGGAATATCAAAATATTCTCCATACATTTCTTCTTTTTCCAAAATAACCGGTTCAGTAATACCCTCTGCGATCGGATGGGAGGGAGCTACGCAGACAAGCTTTTCTCTTTCCCCATGCTTCCATCTCACACACATACTCGTTCCAAGCAGTTCTTTCATCGGATTGGAATAATGAGCAGAATGTAATGCAATCAATCCCATTCCATCTAAAACATGCTGTTTTACTCTCTGGACATTTTCTTCGGTTACTTCATCATGTGCCTGATGTCCCCACCAGATCAATACGTCCGTATCATTCAGAATTTCTTCTGACAATCCCTGATTCTCCATCCGTAAGGTTACACAACGAACCTGAATCTCCGGATCCTTTTCCAGAAACTCACGAATACATTCATGAATTCCATTCGGATAAACCTTTGCAACATGCTCATATTGAAGTTCTTCCAGATACTCGTTCCATACTGTTACTTTAATCATCAATGCAGCCTCCTGTTTTAAACTGATTCAACCATGCAGCAGATGTTTCAATATCCTGTAGCTGCTGACAGGACCCGAAATGCTCGATTGCAAAATAATCGTCGTATCCGGAAGCTAAGATTTTTTCGACTATTTCTTTCATCTGAATACATCCGCTTCCTACCGGAGAGGAATACATCTCTCTTCCTTTAACAGTAGCTTTGGGTGTTTCACCCTTTTTCACTTCAAAGGTCCGGTCTTTACAATGTACATGTCCGATCTTTCCTAAAAACTCTGGCAATACTTCAAAAGAATCCTCTTCACTATATAAAAAGTTACCGGTATCAAATGCACATTTGAGTCCATCCACATGAGCAAGGAAAAATTTCAGTCCCGCAGCATCCTTATAATATGCCGGCGCATCATCAAAATCCTCTAAAACCATCTGGATTCCATTGTCCTTTGCATACTTTGAAAAAATATTCATACTGGTGATCATCTTTTTTACACAGCGGTTTCTTAAAAAAGCAATCTTCCATTCCCTATCTGTTAAGAATCCGGGAATAATCATAATTTTTTTAATGGAATGATCATCTGCAAAATCAATCAGATCAAATCCTCTCTGCAGATCATTTCCATGAGAATAATCAAAAAATCCATAAATGCAGCTGACTTCCATATCATGATCCTGAAGCAGCTTAAAGATCTTCTCTTCTTCTTCCATTAATACTTTATCTTCAATTTCAATTCCTTTAATTCCAAAAGAAGCTGCTTTCTGAAAAACTTCATCCATGGATTGTCCACTTTGCTCTGCAGCTTCCCGGATATGATCATAAAATACAGATATTTTCATCTGAGACCTCCCATTTCTGTCAATTCATAACTTTTAATTATCTTGTAACAGTTCAGCCATGCCTATTCATAAGCTGCCCTTAGTGAGCAAGCTCACACAGTCAACTTACACAATCATTTCTGCATGGCTGAACTGTTACATTATTTCCCCATACAGAACTTGGAAAAGATTTCTGTGACCAGATCATCATCAATCTCTTCTCCAATAATTCTTCCTAAAGAAGCATAGGCATTCATCAGATCAATTGAATAAAAATCCTCCGGCATCTGATTGATAAGACTGTTCTTTACCTCCTGTAAGCTTAACAGACTCTCCGACAATGCCTGTTTATGACGCATATTGGTAATCATAACTTCCTGATCGTTTCCAATTTTTCCTTGAAAGAACAAATCCTCTACTGCTTTCGAAAATTCATCAAAGCCGGTATTTTCTTTTGTAGAGGTTTTAATGATCTTTGTGTCAGAACTGATCCTTGAAGATAATTCTTCTAAAGACACCTTTGAATCCAGGTCGGATTTATTATATAAAATAATACTTTTCTTATCTCTGATTAATTCTAAAATATCCAGATCATTTTCATCAAGAGGAACAGAGGAATCAACCACATAAACAATCAGGTCGGCATCCATTGCATATTTCTTTGCTTTTGTTACACCAATCTTTTCAACAACATCTTCAGTAGAACGGATACCGGCCGTATCAATCACATGGAGATTAATCCCGGATAACCTGATATTTTCTTCCAGGATATCTCTTGTAGTTCCTGCAATTTCTGTAACAATTGCCTTTTCTTCACCGGCAAGAAGATTTAATAAAGAAGACTTTCCTGCATTCGGTTTTCCTACAATTACAGTACGGATTCCATCACGAATAATTTTTCCGTTTTCAGAGGTTTCAATAAGTGCTGCAATTTCTTTAATTAACTGATCCACTTTTTCTTCCAGTTCTTCCGGATAGCCGTCCAGACTGATATGCTCCGGATCATCCAGAGCTGACTCAATAAAAGCAATTTCATAAAGAATTTTAGCACGCAAATCCTTAATTTTATCAGATACACTGCCCTGCAGCTGCCTCATGGAATTTTTTAAAGCCATATCATTTTCAGATGCAATGACATCCATCACCGCTTCTGCTTCCGATAAATCAATTCTTCCATTTAAGAAAGCACGTTTGCTGAATTCTCCGGGCTCTGCAAGTCTTGCACCATGTGAAAGCAGAAGCCCCAGAATTTTATTAATCATCAGCACACCACCATGACAGTTGATTTCCACCGTATCTTCTGTGGTGAAGCTTCTTGGAGCTTTCATCAGCGAAACCATGACTTCATCTACGATTTCATCCTGATCATTCACAATAAAACCATATTGAATCGTATGGCTGTTCATCTTTTCAAGAAGAGGCTGTCTTTTTATATTTTTAAATAAAGTATTCACAATAGGAACTGCATCATTTCCACTCACTCTGATAATTCCAATTCCGGAATTACTGAGTGCAGTTGCTACTGCTGCAATGGTATCTGTTGTCATAATTATTTCCTTAATATATAGAAAATGGAGGACATATGTCCTCCATCATTCTATCACATTTTTATTCAACTCAAAAGTTTATTATTCAACTCAAAGGTTTACTTTTCATATTTCTTTAAAGTAACTACAACACGGCGGAAGGGTTCATCTCCTTCACTGTGGGTTGTAACATACTTATCATTCTGTAATGCAGAATGAATCACTCTTCTTTCATAAGGATTCATCGGCTCCAAGGAAACAGGTCTCTTGGTTCTCTTAACCTTGTAAGCAATGTTCTTTGCAAGATTTTCAAGAGTTTCTTTTCTTCTGCGTCGGTAATCTTCGGTATCTACCTTTACCCGGATATAATCCTCTGTATCTTTATTTACTACCAAAGAAACCAGATACTGTAAAGAATCAAGAGTCTGTCCTCTCTTACCAATCAGGACTCCCATATCATCTCCACTTAAATCAATATCGAGATTATGATCTGTTTCATCAAATTTGGCATCAATTACTACAGCCATATTCATTGCAGCAAATACTTCTTTTAAGAAATCAACAGCCTTACCGTCTACGGTAGCCTTTACTCTGGCTTTGATGACTGCCGGCTTAGAACCGATTCCTAAAAAACCGTTGGAGCCTTCTTCAATGACTTCATACTCTAATTTATCTCTGGTAACTACAAGCTTCTGACATGCCTCAATCACTGCATCGTCTACGTTCTTTGCTGAAACTTCAATAAAATCCATGCTCTTTACCTCCTATGAATTATTCTTCTCGTTATACTGCTTCACCATATTAGCCTTGGATGCAAGACTTCCTGGTTTTGCATTATTCTTGTTATAATACTCAGTAGACTTCTTAACTGCTTCATCCTTTTCTTCCTGGGATAAATGATTGGTATTGGCATTTGCCCTGGAAGCCATGGATGTTTTCTGTGAAGGAGCTGCAACATTCCTGGTATTCATGGTTGCATTTTTATTTACGGTGTTCGGATCAATACCCGCTTTTATAAGCTTCTTCTTCTGCTTTTCTTCGTTCTTTTTAATAACTTCATCAATATCCATCTTGTCGATGTGCTTATTAATGAGAACCTGTTGAATGGATCTTACAACGGCACCTACGATCCAGTAAAGTCCCATACCGGAAGGAAGTGTAAAACAGAATACTGCAGACATAATCGGCATGAAGTTGTTCATCATCTTCATGGACTGCTGCATGGAAGCCTGCTGATCAGATACATTCTTATCATCCTGCTGTGCCTGCTGGGGCATCAGCTTTACATTAAGCCACTGGGTAAATGCCGAAAGCAGGGGAATTAATAAAGCTGCAATAATTAATAAAATCTGCGGACCACCTTCTGCATTCCATGCATCACTGATCATGAAAGAAGGAGAGTTTGCAATATTAATTCCAAGGAAATTATTAAAGTGACTGATCTGCTCCAAAACATCCTCATGACCGGTTGCATAAGCAGCAAGATCCTTATTATTCATCACATAAAGAACATCAATAACTGCATTTCTTTCATCTATTGCAAAATTTCTTGCATAAGCAGCTGCAACCTTAAGATTCTGGATTTCAGAAACCTTACCGGAAGCAATAATGGAATCTGCTATGACACCAAACGCATCTCTGATTCTGGTTACATAAGCAGGCATATTATAAATAACACGATACAATGCAAACAGAATCGGCATCTGAATCAATAATTGCAGGCAGCTTCCACTCGGTGATACACCATATTTTGCATAAACAGCTTTTGTTTCTGCATTCATGGCCATCATGGAATCATTATCTTTTTTATCTTTATATCTTTTCTGAATTGCCTGAAGCTCAGGATTCATTTTGGCAGAAAGCTTTGAAAACTTCTGCTGTTTAATGGTAAGCGGCATTAATAACAGATAAATGACAATTGTAAAGATAATGATACTCAATCCGATGTTAGGAATTTTAATCATATTTAAAAACTCAAAAATCGCATTCATCAGGTATCCTAAGAGCTTTGCAATAGGTCCTATAATCTTACCGTTATACTGGGTTAAAATAATACCTGTCAAATCATTTCCTCCTAATTTCATTCCATAAATGATTAAGGTACCGGATCATATCCTCCTTTAGAAAAAGGATTGCACCTTATTATTCTCCAACAGGCTAATGCTCCGCCCTTCAAAGCACCATATTTCTGTACTGCCTCAAGTCCATATTCTGAACAGGAGGGATAATAAGGACACTTTGTTGTTTTCATTGGAGAAATAAATTTTCTATAGAATTTAATTAATAAAATCAATACATTTTTCATATTGGATTCAAATTTCTTCTATATATATAAGCTATGATTCCATATCATTTCGTAACTGTTCAGTACCTTCACAGTTATGATGCAAAATCCATTCCAAATCGGCTTCGCCGATGGGATTTTGCATTACTGAATCATTTTCTTACGGTCTCAGCAGTAAATGCTTCGACCTGCACTGAATAGTTACATCATTTCTTATATGATGAAGCTTTGCAAGATGTAATAATGCGCTTTCCATTTCATGATAAGAAATATTGGAAGCACTGTTTCTTACTACGACTACGATATCTAAACCACTATTAAATATACTTTCATGCAGCCGGTAACTTTCTCTGACTAATCTTGCCATTCTGTGTCTGACGACACTATTTCCTACTTTTTTGCTGGCACTGATTCCCAATCTGTTCTGATCTGTATTATTTTCCAAAACATACATAACAAGATATTTGTTGGCATAAGATTTGCCGTTTTGATACACATTCTGGAAATCAATATTTCTTTTTAATGAATCTGAAAATTTCATCATAAAATTAACCCAACATCTCTCAAATCTGTCGATTCGATTGTAGAAAAAAAGGCCACATTACGCGGCCTATGCTGACAATACTTTTCTTCCTTTAGCTCTTCTGGCAGCTAAAACCTTTCTTCCACCAGGAGTACTCATTCTGGCTCTGAAACCATGAACCTTAGATCTCTGTCTGTTCTTAGGCTGGAAAGTCATTTTCATGTTGGAACACCTCCTTTACTATGAACCTTATTTATATATAAGGTAAACAAATATCCTCTTAGGAAAATAACAAGTCGATTATATAGGAATAAATGCCGGGAGTCAAGTAAAAAAGGGGGATTTTTCAATATTATTAGATATAATTTTTTATCATTGTATAATAAAAACAATATGTTGAATTGCATAATCTATATATAGTACAAGTAAATTTATGTTAAGCGATCCATGAATTGCTCCGCTGCTTTGCAGCTCTCACAATTCATCAACGATAAAGCCTGAATTTTATATGATTTGCTTTGCAAATCACAAATATAGGTATAATCAATCTATATATAGTACAAGTAAATTTATGTTAAGCGATCCATGAATTGCTCCGCTGCTTCGCAGCTCTCACAATTCATCAACGGTAAAGCCTGAATTTTATATGATTTGCAAGCAAATCATAAATTCAGGCTTTACCGTTGGTTTCCAAGATAAGACATGAGTTTCTGCAAGCAGACTCATGTCTTATTTTGGAAACTTTATCGCTTAACATAAATTAATCCACATTATGTGGATAAGTTGTGGATAACTTTTTATTTATCGACATAATTTTATTTTTTACAGCGATTTATCCCATAAAACCGTTGTGTATATTGTTGATTACTTAAAAACTTTATTCACAAATAAAAAATTATAATAATAACTTTATGTAAACTATTTGTAAAATGAATGAAAAAGCTGTTAAAAATTTCTTTCCTTATTCTAAATTTATCACAGATATATTATTTGAAATTTTATCAAATTTATATTAAGATAGAGTAGGACAATAATCATCTGTTCTCTTTAATTAAGTAAGTAAGGAATTGTAAAATGGATAACGTGAATCAGATCAGGGAAAATTGGGATCTCATCAAAGAAACTCTTCGTGAAGAATACGATCTTTCTGATATTTCCTATAATACATGGGTAAAACCATTAAATTTCAATAATGTAAAAGACGGAGTGGTAACCATTATGATCCCCTCCGATCAGGCGCATGCCTTGAAATATATTTCAAATAAGTACAAGAGCTACTTTCAGGTAACCATTTCCGAAATGATGGATGAAACCTATGACATATCCTTTATTTTGGAAAAGGATGCAGAAGATGAAATGCTTTCTGCACCCGGAAATGTTTATAACATCAACTATGAAAATGCAAACCTGAATTCCAAGTATCGTTTTGATACCTTTGTTGTTGGAAATAATAATAAATTTGCACATTCTGCTTCCCTGGCTGTAGCGGAATCTCCAGGAGTTGCCTACAACCCTCTTTATTTATACGGAGGAGCCGGTCTTGGTAAAACGCACCTGATGCATTCCATCGGTCATTTTATTCTGGATCAGAATCCGGATATGAAGGTACTGTATGTAACCTCAGAACAGTTTACCAACGAAGTGATTGAATCCATCCGTAGCGGTAATGCTGCCAAAATGACCAAGTTAAGAGACAAGTACCGTACAGTCGATGTTCTTTTAATTGACGATGTTCAGTTTATTATAGGAAAAGAAAGTACACAGGAAGAATTTTTTCACACCTTTAATGAGCTTCATTCAGCCGGTAAGCAGATCATTCTTTCTTCTGATAAACCTCCGAAGGAAATGGAGACCCTGGAAGAACGCTTCCGTTCCCGCTTCGAATGGGGATTGATTGCAGATATCCAGCCGCCGGATTATGAAACCAGAATGGCCATCCTTAAAAAGAATGCAGAAAGCTATAATAAGGAAATTTCAGAAGAAATCTTCGATTATATTGCTTCTAATATTAAATCAAATATCCGGGAATTGGAAGGTGCCTTTAACAAAGTCATCGCTTATTCCAAATTGAATAAAGTAGATATTACACTGGATATTGTAATTGAAACCCTGAAGGATCTGATTTCCCCTAATAAGGTAAAACAGGTTACACCGGAGTTAATCATTAATACAGTAGCAGAACATTATGGAGTAAAGCCTGAGGATATTAAATCTCCTAAACGTAACTCCGAGTTTGTTCTTCCAAGACAGGTTTATATGTATGTTGCCAGTAAGCTTACGGTAGAATCCCAGCAGAATATCGGCAAATATATTAATAAAAAGGATCACACTACAATTATCCACGGTATCAACAAGATTTCCACCAAACTTGAGACAGATGAAGAGCTTCGTAACAATGTGGAAATCATTATGAAGAAACTTAATCCACATTAGTTCAGAATTAATCACAGGTTTAAAATGAAATATCCACGTGTTTATCATTTCATTTTTACCTTATAAATAGTATAATAAAAGAGTTATACACATATCTACATTGCTTAATAAGAATCTTACTAAATATATTATTAATTAATTACTACGAAAGGGAGCCTGATCGGATGAAGTTAGTATGCAGTAAATCGAATCTTTTAAATGGAGTACAGATTGTTTCAAAGGCTGTACCGAATAAAACAACAATGTCGATCCTGGAATGTATTCTTCTGGATGCAACAAGGGGAGTCATTAAGCTGATGGCAAATGATATGGAGCTTGGCATTGAAACAGTCATTGAAGGAGATATTCTTGAAAAAGGACAGATTGCTTTGGATGCCAAAATTTTCCTGGATATTGTTCGTAAGCTTCCCGACAGTGATGTTACGATTGAAGTGGATAACTCCATGAAAACCAACATTACCTGTGAAAAAGCGAAATTTACCATTATCGGTAAATCCGGTGAAGATTTTACTTATTTACCTTCGATTGAACGAATTGATTCTATTACGGTTTCCCAGTTTACATTAAAGGAAGTTGTAAGACAGACGATTTTCTCTATTGCAGATAATGATAACAACAAGCTGATGACCGGTGAATTATTTGAAATCAATGGTGATGTATTAAAGGTGGTATCTCTTGACGGACACCGTATTTCCATTCGTAAGATTAATTTGAAGAACAGCTATCCTGCAAAGAAGGTGGTTGTTCCCGGTAAGACCTTAAGTGAAGTTAGCAAAATACTTTCCGGTGATGCAGACAAGGATGTCAATATCTTCTTTACTGGAAAGCATATTGTATTTGAATTTGACAATACTGTTGTGGTTTCCCGTCTGATTGAAGGAGAATATTTTAAAATAGATCAGATGTTATCAAGTGATTATGAAACCAAGGTAACCATCAATAAGCGTGAATTATTGGAATCCATCGACAGAGCGACTCTTCTTGTGAAGGAAGGGGACAAGAAGCCGATTATCATTCATATTATGGATGAAACCATGGAATTAAAGATGAATTCCACAGTTGGAAGCATGAACGAAGAGATTGCAATTACGAAGCAGGGAAAGGATCTTCTCATTGGATTTAATCCTAAGTTTATGATTGATGCACTTCGTGTCATTGATGATGAAGAAATTGATATTTATCTGGTTAATCCTAAGGCACCCTGCTTTATTAAGGATTCCGAAGAAAAGTATATTTATCTGATTCTTCCTGTTAACTTTACAACCGTTTCATAAGAGGGCAGAGTATGGAATCCATTAAGATTAAAGACGAATTTATTAAACTGGGTCAGTTATTGAAGCTGGCAGGGTTTTGTGACAGTGGTGTGGATGCAAAGTTTGTGATTCAGGACGGACTTGTTAAAGTGAACGGAGAAGTAGAAACACAAAGAGGCAAGAAATTACATGATGGAGACATCGTGGAATTTGAGAATAAACAAGTAAAGGTTGTTAACTGATTCATGATTATCAAATCATTAGAACTTGCAGATTTCAGAAACTATGAGCATCTGGAAATAAGCTTTGACAAGGGTACGAATATCCTTTACGGAGATAATGCCCAGGGCAAAACGAACATTCTGGAAGCAATCTATGTTTCTGCTACGACAAAATCACATAAGGGAAGTAAGGATAAAGAGATCATCAACTTTGATAAAGAAGAGGCTCATATCCGTACCTATCTTGAAAAAGATGGTGTGGAACAGCGTGTGGATATGCATCTTCGTAAGAATAAGTCAAAGGGAATAGCCATTGATGGACAGAAGATTAAGAAAGCAGCGGATTTGTTAGGATTATTGAATGTTGTTTTCTTTTCTCCGGAGGATTTATCCATTATCAAGGACGGTCCTGCAGAGCGCAGACGTTTTGCAGATATGGAGCTTTGCCAGTTGGATCATTTTTATCTTTATAACCTGAACAATTATAATAAAATCATTAATCAGAGAAATAAACTCCTTAAGGATATGTATTTTAATCCGGGATTAAGTGAAACACTGAATATATGGGATTCACAGCTTGTTTCCTACGGAAGCAAGATTATTGAAAAACGTGAGATTTTTGCCAGACAGTTAAGTGAAATTATAGGAGAGATTCACAGTAAATTATCCGGTGGCAGGGAACAGATTGTGATTCAGTATGAACCGGATGTTTCGATTGAAGATTTTGAACAAAAGATGAAGGATTCCCAGGAAAGAGATATCCGTGCCAAAATTACTTCGGTAGGACCTCACAGAGATGACTTTTCTTTTCTGGTGAACGGAATTGATATTCGTAAATATGGTTCTCAGGGACAACAGCGTACCGCTGCACTTTCTTTAAAATTATCAGAGATTGAACTGGTAAAGAAAATTACAAAAGATACTCCTGTTTTACTGCTGGATGATGTTTTGTCAGAGTTAGACAGCAACCGGCAGAATTATTTATTGAACAGTATTGGTGATATTCAGACCATTATTACCTGTACAGGTCTGGATGAGTTTATTAATAACCGTTTTGAAATAGACCGGGTATTCAGGGTAGAAAACGGAAAAGTGGAGGCAAGTCATGGAACAGAATAATTATGGAGCTGACCAGATACAAATTCTGGAAGGTCTCGAAGCAGTTCGTAAAAGACCTGGCATGTATATTGGTACTACTTCCAGCAGAGGATTACATCACCTGGTGTATGAAATTGTAGATAATGCCGTAGATGAAGCCCTGGCCGGTTATTGTGATAAGATTATTGTAACCATTAATGAGGATAATTCCATTACTGTTGTGGATAACGGAAGAGGTATTCCGGTTGGAATTAATCATAAAGCAGGACTTCCTGCTGTGGAAGTAGTATTTACAATTCTTCATGCCGGAGGTAAATTCGGCGGTGGAGGATACAAGGTATCCGGTGGTCTGCACGGTGTAGGTGCTTCTGTTGTGAATGCATTGTCTGATTGGCTGGAAGTTAAGGTTTATAAAGACGGCAAAATTTATCAGCAGCGCTATGAAAGAGGACATGTATGCTATCCTTTGAAAGAAATCGGTACCTGTGAGAAAGAACAGACCGGTACTACCGTTACATTCAAACCTGATGAAACAATTTTTACAGAAACAACGGTATATGAATTTGATGTATTAAAGCAGCGTTTAAGAGAAATGGCATTCTTAACGAAGGGACTCCATATTATTCTTCGTGATCTTCGTGTGGAAGAAGATCAGAAGCCGGTTGAGAGGGAATTCCATTATGAAGGTGGTATTAAGGAATTCGTTACTTACTTAAACCGCAGTAAAACAGCTTTGTATGAAAATGTGCTTTATTTTGAAGGCAAGAAGAATAATGTATATGTGGAAGTTGCCATGCAGCATAACGATTCTTACAACGAAAGCTCTTTCAGCTTCGTAAATAACATTAATACACCGGAGGGTGGTACCCATCTGGTCGGTTTTCGTAATGCATTAACGAAAACATTTAATGATTATGCAAGAAGTGCCAAATTATTAAAGGACAGTGAGCCTAATTTAAGCGGTGATGACATTCGTGAAGGATTAACTGCGATTGTCAGTGTTAAGATTGAGGATCCCCAGTTTGAAGGACAGACTAAGCAGAAGCTTGGCAACTCTGAAGCAAGAACAGCGGTAGACAGTATTGTAAGTGAGCAGCTGACCTATTATCTGGAACAGAATCCGATGGTAGCCAAGACCATCTGTGAAAAATCAATCCTGGCGCAGCGTGCCCGTGATGCTGCACGGAAAGCAAGAGATTTAACCAGAAGAAAGACCGCTCTGGAAACGGCATCTCTTCCCGGTAAACTGGCAGACTGTTCCGATAAGGATCCGAAGAATTGTGAAATTTACATTGTAGAGGGAGATTCCGCAGGTGGAAGTGCAAAGACCGCAAGAAGCCGTGCTACACAGGCTATTCTTCCGCTTCGTGGTAAGATTCTTAATGTAGAAAAGGCAAGACTGGATAAGATTTATGCGAATGCGGAAATCAAAGCGATGATTACTGCATTTGGTACCGGTATTCATAACGATTTTGATATCAGCAAGCTTCGCTATCATAAGATTATTTTAATGACTGATGCCGATGTGGACGGTGCGCATATTGCAACCTTACTTTTGACCTTTATTTACCGGTTTATGCCGGAGCTGATCAAGCAGGGACATGTTTATCTTGCACAGCCTCCTCTTTACAAGCTTGAGAAAAATAAAAATGTATGGTACGCATACAGTGATGAAGAACTGAATCAGATTCTTACAGAAGTTGGACGCGATCAGAATAATAAAATCCAACGTTACAAAGGACTTGGAGAAATGGATCCGGAACAGCTTTGGGAAACTACCATGGATCCGGAGCGGAGAATTCTCCTTCGTGTATCCATGAATGAAGAAACCGAATCCGAAGTAGATCTGACTTTTACTACCTTAATGGGTGATAAGGTAGAACCGAGACGGGAATTTATTGAAGAAAATGCAAAGTTTGTAAACAACCTGGATATCTAACAAAATTTCTTCGAAATGGAGACAAGCATGGAAGACAATATTTTTGATAAAATTCATGATGTGGATTTACAGAAAACCATGGAAACCTCTTATATCAATTATGCAATGAGCGTTATTGCATCACGTGCATTGCCGGATGTAAGGGACGGTTTGAAGCCGGTACAAAGACGAGTGCTCTATTCCATGATTGAATTAAATAACGGACCGGATAAGCCGCATCGTAAGAGTGCCCGTATCGTTGGTGATACCATGGGTAAATATCATCCTCATGGTGACAGCTCTATTTATGGTGCGCTGGTTAATATGGCACAGCCATGGTCCTTCCGTTATCCTCTGGTAGATGGACATGGTAACTTTGGTTCCGTTGATGGTGACGGCGCGGCGGCCATGCGTTATACAGAAGCAAGATTAAGTAAAATTTCCATGAAGCTGCTTGCCGACATTGATAAGGATACCGTTGATTTTGTACCAAACTTTGATGAAACAGAAAAGGAGCCGGCTGTTCTTCCAAGCCGTTATCCGAATCTTCTGGTAAATGGTACAACCGGTATTGCAGTAGGTATGGCAACGAACATTCCTCCCCATAACTTACGGGAAGTGGTTAATGCGATTGTTAAAATTATTGATAACCGGATTTTGGAGGACCGCCAGACCGATATTGATGAAGTCATTTCCATTATCAAAGCACCGGATTTTCCGACAGGAGGTATCATTCTTGGCACGAGAGGCTGTGAAGAAGCCTATCGTACCGGACGTGGAAAGGTTCGTGTCCGTGCAGTTACGGATATGGAAACCATGTCAAACGGCAAAACAAGAATTATTGTAACGGAACTGCCTTATATGGTAAATAAGGCAAACCTGATTTTAAAAATTGCAGAGCTTGTGAAGCTGAAAAAAATTGATGGAATTACTGATCTTCGTGATGAATCCGATCGTGAGGGTATGCGGATTGTAATTGAATTACGTCGTGATGTAAATGCCAATATCATTTTAAACCAGCTGTTTAAGCATACACAGATGCAGGATACCTTTGGTATTATTATGCTGGCTCTGGTGAATAATGAGCCGAAGGTATTAAATATTCTGGATATGCTGAAGGAATATATTAAGCATCAGGAAGATGTTGTTACCAGAAGAACGAAGTATGAGCTGAAGAAGGCTGAAGAACGTGACCATATTTTACAGGGATTACTGATTGCTCTTGATAATATTGACGAAGTGATCCAGATTATCCGTGGAAGCCAGACAACGCAGATTGCAAAAGAAAGCTTAATGGCACGGTTCGGATTAACCGAGGTTCAGGCGCAGGCCATTGTTGACATGAGACTGCGTGCTCTGACCGGTCTGGAAAGAGAAAAGTTAGAGAACGAGCATCAGGAGTTACTGGCAAGAATTGCAAGATTAAAAGAAATTCTTGCAGATGAAAAGGTATTACTTGGTGTTATCCGTACTGAAATTCAGGAGATTTCCGATAAATTCGGAGATGACAGGAAGAGTAAGATCGGTTATGATGTCTATGATATCAGTGTGGAAGATATGATTCCAAATGAAAATACCATCATTGCAATGTCTAATTTAGGATATGTGAAGAGAATGACCATTGATAATTTCAAATCACAGCACCGTGGTGGTAAAGGAATTAAGGGTATGCAGACCATCGAAGATGACTTTATTGCAGATCTTCTGATGACAACAACACATCACTATATTATGTTCTTTACAAATTTTGGACGGGTTTACCGGTTGAAAACCTATGAAATTCCGGAAAGCGGACGTACGTCACGTGGAGTTGCCATTGTGAATCTGCTGCAACTGAATCCGGGTGAGAAGGTAAGTGCCATTATTCCAATTAAGGATTATGAAGAAAATAAAAATCTGTTCATGGTAACTAGGAAGGGTATTGTAAAGAAAACCAGTGTAGTTGAATACAGTAATGTACGTAAGAATGGACTTACTGCAATCAATCTGCGGGAAGATGATGAATTGATTGAAGTTAAGGTAACAGATAAGGATACTGAAATTATTCTGGTAACCAGATTTGGTATGTGTATCCGGTTCAAGGAAACCGATGTACGTTCTACCGGAAGAGCATCTATGGGTGTAATTGGTATGAGCCTTAATGACCAGGATGAAATCGTAGGAATGCAGCTGGATCATCAGGGTGATTCTCTTCTGATTGTTTCTGAGAAAGGAATGGGAAAACGTACCTTTCTTGAGGAGTTTACGGTACAGAAACGTGGTGGCAAGGGAGTGAAGTGTTATAAAATCACGGATAAGACCGGCTATGTAGTTGGTGTAAAGGCAGTCAATGATGAAAATGAAATTATGCTGATTACTACCGGAGGAATTATTATTCAGATCCCGATGTCTGATGTATCCATTCTTGGAAGAATTACATCCGGTGTCAAGCTGATTAATCTGGATAATGGAGTAACGGTAGCCCAGATTGCCAAGGTACGTGAAAAGGTTTCCAACGGTGATGAGGAAATCAGTGATGAAGAGTTGGAAAATCTTGAGGATCCTCAGGATGATGGTATGTTAGTACCGGAGGAAAATGATGAGGAAGACGAAGAAGTTATTTTTCCAACAGAAGAAAATGAAGATGATGAATAATTAAGAAATTATGTAACTATTCAGACCCCCCCATTCGTAAAACCGTTGCTAACGCAACGTAGTTTACCTCATGTGGTTACTTCATCATATAAATTATGCTAAATATCCTTACGAATGCAAGCATTCGACGTCCATATTATCATAATTTGCATGGCTCTGAATAGTTACCATATGGAAATGAAATCCCCATCAATAATGGTGGGGATTTTGTGACATGGGGGATATCATTGAAAAAACAGATTGAAGGACAGATGGATTTCTTAGATCTGCTGTCGGAAACACATTTTTTAGAAGAATTTCCACAATTTATTGAATGCAGCAGTTGTTGGTGCTATGATTGCAGACATAATGAAAATAATGAAGGTGTACCGAGAGATTTTGCCGGTGAGACAAAAGCCTGTCCTTCCTGTAAATTTTGTATGGAAAGTCAGAAAGCAGATATCTGTCGGATCGGCTCTTATAAGAATGGGTGTAAGGTAAGGGCTGAGGAAGAGGGATACGGACCCGAAACATAATTATATTTTTGACATTAATATAAACAAAAGGAGTATGAAAAAATGGAAACGTATTTGGTACTAAAGGATCTGGCAATTATTATTATTGCAGCAAAGGTTTGTGGAATTATTGCAAGAAAGCTTCATGCACCACAGGTTGTCGGACAGATTATCGCAGGACTTTTAATCGGTCCCTGTGTACTGGGATTTGTCAGCCAGACGGATTTTCTTATGCAGATGGCTGAGGTTGGAGTAATTTTACTGATGTTTTCCGCTGGTCTGGAAACGGATTTAAAGGAATTGTTAAAAACAGGTCCGGTGGCATTCTTAATTGCTTGTGCCGGCGTGTTTGTGCCCATGGTTCTGGGAGCTGTTTTTTATATGATGTATTATGGATTTGCACCATGGGGATCCGAGGAATTTTACAAGGCAGTATTTGTAGGAACTATTTTAACTGCAACCTCCGTAAGTATTACCGTTCAGGCACTTAAGGATATGGGAAAGCTTAAGGGTAAGGTTGGAACCACGATCTTAAGTGCAGCCATTATTGATGACGTAATCGGTATTATTGTACTGACCTTTGTTATTGGATTTAAGAATCCGGATTCTTCTGTCGGAAAGGTTGTAATCAGTACGATTTTATTCTTTGTACTTGCAGCTGTTGTCGGCTTTATCTCCTATAAGGTATTTAAATGGGTAGACAAGAGATATCCTCATACCAGACGTATTCCGATTGCCGGACTGGCATACTGTTTTATTCTGTCCTACGTGGCAGAAAGGTATTTCGGAATTGCGGATATTACCGGTGCGTATGTTGCGGGTATTATTCTGTGCTCCATTAATGATTCCGAATATATTGAAAGTAAAATTGATATTAACTCCTATATGCTGTTTGGTCCGATTTTCTTTGCAAGTATCGGATTGAAGACCAATATTGATAATATTACGGGAAGCATTCTTTTATTCTCTCTTGGCTTTGTAGTAGTTGGATTAATTGGAAAGATTATTGGATGCGGCCTGGTTGCCAAAGCATGTAAATTCAACTTTCCAGATTCTCTAAAGATTGGTGTCGGTATGATGACACGTGGTGAGGTAGCATTGATTGTTGCTCAGAAGGGATTGTCTGCAGGATTACTGGAGCCGGTATATTTTACTTCCGTTATTCTGTTGATTATTGTTTCCTCTATCGCAACACCGATTGTATTGAAATATCTGTATTCCAAGGATAAAGAGCCGGAAAAAGTTCAGGTATAAAAAATAAAAAAGCAGGGGCAGGTTATGAAAGAGAAAATTTTAGATGCCATGCAGCGTTCCATCGAAAGTGGAAGCTGTTCCGGCGCAAATGTATTGGTTATAAAAGATGGAGAAGAACAGGTTTATTGTGATTATGGATATCGGAACCTTGCAAATAAAACACCGATGAGCCGTGATACCATCTTCCGTCTGTATTCCCAGAGTAAACCGGTAACGGCTGCAGCTACGCTTTTACTTGTTTCAGAGGGAAAGATTGATCTGGCATCTGCAGTTGAAGATTATCTGCCGGAATTTAAGGATGGTCATGTGAATGAAAACGGAAAGAGACGTAATGTGTATCGCAAAATTACAGTACGTGATCTGTTAAATATGACATCGGGGCTGGCATATCCGGATATGACAACAGAAGGCGGCAGACAGAGTGATATGGTTTTTCGTGAGCTGGATGAAAGACTGTATACGGATCATCCGATGACTACCAGGGAATTTGCACAGAGAATGGGAAAGATTGATCTGTGCTTTGAGCCGGGAGAAAAATTCATGTATGGAACTTCTGCTGATATTCTGGGTGCTTTAATTGAAGTAGTAAGTGGAGAAAGCTTCGGAGACTTCTTACAGAAGAATTTCTTTGATCCTCTGGAAATGAATGAGACCGGCTTTTATGTACCGGAAAAGAATAGGGATCGTCTTGCCAGAGTATATGAAGAAACTCCGGATGGTCTTACAGAGGTAAAGACCAATCATCTCGGACTACGATATGAAAGAGAAATTGCCCCTTCCTTTGAATCCGGTGGAGCAGGGTTGTGTTCCACAGTAGATGATTACAGCAAGTTTGGTCAGATGCTCATGAATGAAGGTGTTTATCAGGGAAAGAGAATTATGCCTGCGCAGGCAGTACGTTTCATACGTCATGGCGGCCTTACCAGAGAACAGATGCCACAGCTTCATCAGGGCTGGGACTGGATGAGTGGTTATACATACGGAAATTTGATGCGTGTCTGTGAAAATGAAAGCGAAACCTCCGTCTTTTCTTCCAGGGGAGAATATGGCTGGGATGGTTGGCTTGGAACCTTCTTTTCCAATGAACCGCAGCATGGTATCACACTGATCTTCGGCACACAGCAGATAGGTATTGGCCGTACCGGTGTGCTGGTACGTGAGATTAAGAATATTGTGATGTCGGAGCTGGTATAGAAGAGAAAGGCTATCAGTTGACAAGAATGAGTATTTAATTTCTGATGTATTTTTGGTTCCTGTTTTGTGTCAGAAATACATCAGAAAATTATTCAATCATTATCTTCCAGCATACGATATCCAACACCGAGTTCATTGATAATATAGCGCTTCTCGCCTGGTGTTACACCCATTTTTTTTCGTATGTTTTTCATGTTGACTTGTAGTTTTTTTATGCTTCCATAGTCTGAATATCCCCAGACTGCGTGAATGATTGCAGCATAGGTCATTACTTTTCCGGTATGAGTAGAAAGATAGGCCATAATATTGTATTCCGTCTGTGTAAGATCAATTTCATCTCTTCCAATAAAAACCTGTCTTTTATCATAGTCAATCAGCAAATCCTGAAACTTATATTTGCCGCTTCGTGTACTTGCGGTTCCTGCTCCCTGTCGATGACTGCGGAGAACGGCACGAATACGGGCAAGTAATTCATCTGTACCGAACGGCTTTGTAATATAATCATTTGCACCTAAATCCAATGCCTCGACCTTGTCCTTTTCATTGGAACGGGCAGATAGGACAATAATAGGAATCGTATCCGATTTCCGAACATTCTGAATTAAGTCCAGACCATCCCGATCCGGGAGACCCAGATCCAGAATAATAAGATCCGGGTGATGTGAGGGATACATCATCATTCCAAGCGTATAGGTTTCCGCACAGATCACTTGATAGTCACTGGTTTCCAGATTTGTTTTAATAAAGTTGCGAATGCCGGCTTCATCTTCTACAATCAGAATCTTGTATTTATTATTGCTCATTGTCACACCCTCTTTCCAGGGAAAAGCGGAATACAGCACCGCCATTTATTTTGTTTTCTGCTGTGATCTCGCTGCCATGTGCTCTGATGATAGCGACACATACAGATAATCCGATACCCATATTATTGCGAGTCCCGTCCACTGGTACATCAGTTTTTTCATAGCATCCGGTGAAAATTTTGTTAAGTGCTTCCTTTGGAATACCGCAGCCATTATCAGCAACCTCAAAAACTGCCTTGTCCTCTGTGATGGAAACAGATAATATTAACTCCGTCATGCCCTTTGCATGAAATACGGCATTTTCAAGAAGATTCAGCAATACCTGCTCGATCAGAATGAAATCCATCGGAATATCTACAAAATCATCTGGTATTCTGGTGATCACCTTTTGATTTGGGTGCTTCTTTGAGAACTTCATCAGAACCGAATCAATCAGCTCATCCAGAACGATTGATGTTTTAATAATCTTAACCTTTGCATCGTCAATTCTTGTTACAGACAGCAGATTTTCGACCATACGGATCAGCCATTCGCTATCTTCCTGAATTTCACCCAGTAGCTTTAGCTGCTGTTCTTTTGTCAGTGTATCATATTTGGAAATAAGAGTAGAAGTTGAACCATATATTGAAGTGAGGGGTGTACGAAGATCATGGGAGATCGCCCGCAGCAGGTTTCCACGCATCCGTTCTTTTTCACTCTCTGCATATAATTTCTCCTGTTCACGTACCCGGAGCATTTCCTGTTCTCTGATCCGGATGTTCAGTGTACTGGTAGAAACAGCAACAATCAGCATAATAATAGCAGATAAGATGCTTTCTTCCACAAAAAAATCAAAAGCATAGTAAGGATAGGTGAATGCAAAATTCACGGCAAATACGCTGACAATAGCTGAAACAATGCCATAGTAATATCCATGCGTTTTCAGTGAGATCAGGAAAACACCGAATACAAAAATCATGGGAACAAGCGTCTGTGTTATAAAGATTTTCTGAATCAGGAGATTGACTGTAAAGGCACAGCAAAAGACAATAACCGAAAACAGAATATCCTTTTGTCGTTGGGGAATCTTCATGACAGTCTCTCCAAAGGTAATTTTAACAAAATTAGTCTATTCAGAACCAATTACCAAAATTATTATATCCCATAAGAAGAAGTGCATCAACCTTCTAACAGGAGGATCACAGGCAACATTTATTTCTTTACCGAATCTACACCACGGAAATGCTATGATTGATAAAAATGTATGAAGAAAAGGAGGAAGCTTTCGTGGAATATGACAGTAGTGACGATACCGATAACTACTCTTATATGACTTGTTTGTATATGGCATATCTACATCCTTTACTGTGATATAGGATATAGGTATGTTTTTTTTGCATGAAACGATAATATGAACAGGATATAAAGGAGTTTTGTATGAATTATTTTGAAAGTATTTTTGCAATGGTGATCTGCATTACCATGTCCGCTTATTTCAGTGCTACAGAAACGGCATTTTCATCCCTGAATAAAACCCGTCTAAAGGTTCTGGCAGATAATGGAAACAAAAGGGCAGTACTGGCTCTTAAGCTGTCGGGCGACTATGACAGATTGATTTCTACCATTCTGATTGGAAACAATATTGTGAATATTATGATTGCGTCCATTGGTACGCTTCTGTTTGTTGGAATTTATGGTGATATTGGTGCAACAATCTCTACAGTTGTTGTAACAATCGTTGTTCTGATTTTTGGTGAGATTACTCCCAAGAGTATTGCAAAAGATACACCGGAGCGTTTTGCCTTGTTCAGCGCACCATTTATTCATTTCTGGATTTTAATCATGACACCATTGAATTTTCTTTTTTCCAAGTGGAAGAAGTTTGTTTCCCGCTTCTTCAAGACAGATGACAATACAAAAATGTCACACGAGGAATTGCTTCTTTTTATGGATGATATGGAACAGGATGGTGGTATTGACAAAAATGAGAGTGAGCTTTTAAGAAATGCCCTGGAATTCCGTGAATTGACTGCTACTGAAATTCTGACACACAGGGTTGAACTGGAAGCCGTAGACATCAATGAGAGTCATGAGAAAATTGCAAGAGCATTTTCGCAGTCCCGTTTTTCCCGTCTGCTGGTCTACCGGAATACCATTGATCAGATTGTCGGCGTTCTGCATCAGAAGGACTTCTATATTAATGGGCAGATGACAGATCAACCCATCGCGGAAATTATGACGGAACCTTTGTTTGTCTATCAGCATACAAAAATCAGGGATATTTTGAAGCTGTTCCAGCATCACAAGTCTCATATTGCAGTTGTTGTGGATGATTTTGGAGGGACTCTTGGTATTGTTACGATGGAGGATATTCTGGAAGAGCTGGTTGGTGAAATATGGGATGAGCATGATGAGGTGGAAGAAAAATTTGTAAAACTGGGAGAAAATTTGTATCGAGTTGACTGTTCCGTCAATCTGGAAGATTTTATGGAGTTCTTTGATATTAAGCTGGAGTCTGACAGTATTTCTGTGGGTGGCTGGGTCATGGAGCAGCTAAACAGAGTCCCTGTTAAGGGTGAATCTTTTCATGTACAGCATCTGGAAATTACAGTTTCTGATCTGAATGTACATAGAGTGTCTTTCATTACAGTCAAGCAATGTGATATGACTTTGGAATGCGTACAGTAAGCGTTGGCAATTACAAATTGCTGCTAAAGTGCTTTTACAACTAAAATTAAGAACCACAATAACAGGACGGAGGAAATATGACAAAAAAAGAACAGGGTATTGACAGCAATCAGAACGATAGTACCGCAGCACAGGAGATCAGAGCAATCGACAAAAAGATTATCCGGTATATTATTCGCATATTGTTGTTGGTAATTTTATTTATATGGGCTTTAATGAATCTTGATGCTGTAATAAAATCTTTTGGAAAAGTGCTTTCATTATTTTCTCCCTTTCTTATCGGTGGCGCTATGGCATTTCTGATCAATATTGTTCTTAATCCACTTGAACGCTGCTGGAAGGAAGTGTTCAAAAAGGCTCCTGCAAAGCTGACCAGACCTGTTTGTCTTACATTGAGTACCCTTTTGGTGTTTGGGATTTTGTTTGCGGTAGTATTTATGATGATTCCGAGCTTGAGGGAATCTGCAGACGAGTTTATCCGGAATTTTCCATTTTATGTTAAAGAAATCGAGCATTGGTGGGCGGATACTATTTACTTTGCAGCAAAGTACAACATTATTTTACCGGAATATGCTATCAACTCTGATCTGTTGATTGAAAAAATTGCATCCTTTATTAACAATGAAAGTAGTGGGATTATCACGGTAACATGGGGCGCGGCAACATCTGTCTTTTCGTTTTTGGTTGATGTGCTTTTAGGGTTTGTCTTTGCTTTGTATTTGCTTGTAAAAAAAGAAGTTGTTGTTGTACACCTGAAAAAGATTGTTGTTGCAGTTTTTCCACATAAGACGGCACAACGTTTTTTAAGTATTGCTTCATTGATTAATCAGACTTTCATAAACTTTGTTAGTGGACAGCTTACTGAAGCTATAATTATTGGTATTTTGTGTTTTTTGGGAATGCTGATTTTCAGAATTCCCTATGCTGGTGCAGTTTCCGTATTTATTACTGTTACTGCACTGGTGCCAATCTTTGGTGCATGGCTTGGTGGCGGACTTGGTGCACTTTTGATCCTGTTGGCAGAACCCATCAAAGCTGTATGGTTTATTATTTACCTGTTAATTTTACAACAGGTAGAGGGCAATCTGATTTATCCAAAAGTTGTTGGAAAATCTGTCGGTCTACCTGGCTTACTTGTATTAATGGCTGTAACAATTGGCGGTGAGGCATTTGGAATTTTGGGAATGCTTTTCAGTGTTCCGGTCTGTGCAGTGCTCTATAGTCTTTATCAGGAGTTTATGAAGAAATCAAATATTCAAGGCTGATTTAATTGCAAATATTTTTTATTTCACCTGAATTGGAATAAGATATAAAATTATAAATTTATAAAAATATTAAAAAGGGGTTTACAAAATGGATAAAATAAGATATACTGACAACAGTTAGTTAACACTAACTAAAAAGAATCCTACAAGCCACTGGATGGCTTTTCTTTTAAAAATATGGTTAGTTAATTCTAACTAAGAAAGGAGGAGGTGGTTTGAGCAGAGAAACATGGGAAATTGTGCAGGAGAGTGGAATTAAAAATGTTGAGATCCAGCTTGCACTTCAATGTGCGCCTCTGATTGCAGGATTAAAAATATCGAATCTGTTTCAGATATCCATAGAGAACTACATACAGGTTTTAAAGATCTTAAAAAACAGCAAGATTATGATTTATCCTCTTGGGGTAAAAGGAAATACGATTGCGTTGCTTTTATACCGGAAGAGATCACTTGAAGGATATCTCGATCAGGAAAAAGTAAAAGAATTGTTAAAGGAGTTTGGCTATTCCTGTATTTCGCTAAAGGAAATTTTAGTAACCTTCCGGAAGCATTATCAGGAGTATCTTCAAAAGAAACGTCCCTTTCCACATGAAATTGGATTTCTGCTTGGTTATCCACCAGAGGATGTGGAAGGCTTTATCCGCAACAACGGACAGAAGTTCTTATGTGTAGGGGAATGGAAGGTATATGAAAATTCAAAGGCAAAGCAGAAGCTTTTCCAAAAATATGACTATACCAGGGAAAACCTGATACAGCTCCTGTCATGTGGAATCCGTATGGATCAGATCGTGAGTATTATGGGTGTATAAATGATTTGAGGATCTGGTTAAGAATGATATGGTTCATGGAGTGAAATGCATGGTAGATCAGAAGAGCCTGCATTTATATAAAAAGAAAGGAATCAGAATTATGAATAAGATATATGTAATTTTTTGGACACAGGGTGGAAATACTCAGGCAATGGCAGAAGCTGTTGCAGAAGGAATCCGCGAAGGCGGTAAGGAAGCGGAAGTAATTTATGTAGGAAGCGTCAGCGCTGATGTTTTAAAGGATCAGCCGGTATTTGCATTAGGATGTCCTGCAATGGGAGCTGAGGTTTTAGAGGAAAGTGAAATGGAGCCCTTTGTTGCTGAGGTTGAAACCTTCGCATCAGGAAAGAAAATTGGTTTGTTTGGCTCCTATGGATGGGGTGATGGTGAATGGATGCGTGACTGGGTAGACCGTATGAACGGCGCCGGTGCAACCGTTGTTGGCGGCGAAGGCGTGATCTGCCAGGAAGCTCCGGACGATGAAGCAGTAAATAACTGCAAGGTACTTGGCAAACAGCTTGCCGCATTATAAATTAGTCATATTCGTAACTGTTCAATACCTTCACAGTTACGATGCAAAATCCATTCCAAATCGGCTTCGCCGATGGGATTTTGCATTACTGAATCATTATCTTAGGTCTTTGCAGTAAATGCTTCGACCTGTACTAAATAGTTGCTCATATTCTTAATACTCTTAATAAAATCATAAACCTAAGAAAATCGGATACCTGATGATTCAGGTATCCTATTTTCGTTTCCGGTACAGCTCCTTTAATCTTTCGTTTTTCATTTTCGGATGCATATCTGGCAATATCCAGGCGATACAGATCCAGAATATTTCTCTGATTCTGAATTACTTTTGCAATATCATGTGTATCAACATAAATCTGTACATTTTGTGGCATTCCGCCTACTACCAGATAACTGTAAAAGAGCTTACACAAGGTTTCATGTACTGATTCTGATACTTTTTCTTTATGTTCATAACATTCCCTGAGATAGAAAATGGTTTGTTCCTGTACTCCGTTTGTCCATAAATATTCTTCAAAATCAAGAGGATACATCGAAAGCATTTGTTCAAAGCCCACAGGATAGGATTTGATATCCTTGTATTTTACTCCAAGTAATGATCCGGATTCTATATAGTCGAATCTTCCATCTTCGACCAGAAATTTAATCGCAGAACGTATTTCCGGACATTCCTGTATTTCATCAAATAAAATCAGATGATTTTAGAAGTAAATTGTAACATTATTCATAACATTTTTCCTCACTTTTTCATGGTGCTCTATTACGAAAAAAACCGTTAATGGGAATATAAAGAATTTCCGGTGCATCTAATATATGGTATTTCTGAATAAAACTATATGAAAATATTGACAAGAATGCTTAAAACCATTAAAATGAGTGCAAAATAAAAATAATAACACTTATTTTGATGGTTTTCTTTTGGAGGGACACATGAAAGAAAAAATATTTGCAATACCTGAGTATACAACTGCAGAGGATATTAAGGATTTACGTAAGCGTTTGAAGTTGACACAGAAGGAATTTGCAGAGTTGATTTGTTGTGGAAAATCAACGGTAGAGCGTTGGGAAACCAGTAAGGAGGTTATAAAAGGTCCGGTGGTTTTACTGCTTCAGATGCTGGAACAATATCCGGATTATCCAAAGCAGCTACAGATTCCTTCAAGAGAATATCCACTCAGACTCTGGTATATGTATCAGCACAAGCCCTGTACACTGATTGATGTAAATGAAATGGAACAAAAAGTTCATATTATTAATTATACCGATAATCTCATGTTCAGGGCATTTGGAAAGGTAGAGAATCCGGATTACAAAATGTATGAAGAATTTTTGGAAACCAGATGTTTTCCGGCTAACAGGGATAAAATGAAACTGATATTAAAAGATCTGGATCTTCCATTTTATGATCCTCTGATGATTATAGAAAAGACGGCAGGAAAAATGGCAGAGGATGATTTTTGGATACGGATAGAACGTTAGATGAGGAGATGATATGGTAGAGCTTTTTGAGCAGGACGAAAGACAGAATAACAGACAGTCTTCCAAAGGGAATCAGTTAAAATGGAAGAATAATGGAATATGGTATAAGGCAGATTATACCGGATATGAGGGACTTGCAGAATATATGATATCGCATCTCCTGTTAAAGTCATCCTTACGACAGGATGAGTTTGTTTTATATGAACCTGAACAGATCAGATATAAGGACGCTGTTTATTCTGGTGTGAAAAGCAAAGATTTTCTGGAAAAAGACTGGCAGTTGATTACACTGGAAAGATTATTTAAGACTTTTTTCGGACAAAATCTTTATCAGTCCATTTTTAAAATTTCAGATTCTGAGAAAAGATTGATCTTTCTTGTGGAACAAGTAGAGCGTGTTACAAATCTTTCAGACTTTGGTGTATATATGAATAAATTGTTTACTATAGATGCTTTTTTCCTGAATGAAGATAGGCATACCCATAATATTGCTATCCTGATGAATAAAGACGGAAGATTTGCCTATAGTCCGATTTTTGACAATGGAGCAGGGTTGTTAGCGGATACATCATTAGATTATCCGTTGGGGAAAGATGTATATCTTCAGGTAAAAGAAGTCCGGGCGAAAACGATCAGTGCGGATTTTGATGAGCAGCTTGATCTGTCAGAAAAGCTATATGGAAATCATTTGAAGTTTCATTTTCATACAAAGGATGTAAGTGATCTGCTTGATGGAATCAGTATATATTCTCAGGAAGAGAAAGACCGGGTAAGGGATATACTTCTTTCCCAGATGAAGAAGTATGCGTATTTATTTGATGAGAAATAGCCGCTATTATAACAAAATAGTAGCGGCCGCTTCAAGGACAGAAGATGTGACTTCTGACTCTCATATCGTAGTATATAAAGAAGATAGTTTAAGGATCTGCCTACTCAACCCGCAGCATCCGGTAGCCGATGCCGATATGCGTTTGTATGTATTGCTGTCCATCTTTCCCTTTTTCTAATTTTTTTCGTAGAGTTGCCATGAATACCCGCAGAGAAGCAATATCGTTTTCCCAACTGCTGCCCCAAATCTGTTGTGTAATATAGGTGTGGGTCAGAACCTTGCCCACATTTTTGGAAAGCAGGCACAGTAGCTTATATTCGATGGGAGTCAGGTGCAGCTCTGTGTCATCAAGATAGGCGCAGCCAGCTGCATAGTCAATTTTTAATGCGCCGTTTGTAAAAACGGAAGATTCCTGTGTCACATCGGTCTTCATCAGTGCCAGTCTTCGCTGCGTCACCCGCAGCCGTGCCAACAGTTCATCTACAGAGAATGGCTTGGTGAGATAATCGTCCGCTCCGGCATCCAGTGCTTCAATTTTATCAGAATCCTCTGTTCTGGCGCTGATGACAATAATCGGCATATTTGACCACGACCGGATTTTCCGAATAATTTCCACACCGTCCATATCAGGAAGTCCCAGATCAAGCAGCACAATATCCGGATTGTGTGACAACGCCTCCATCACAGCGCTCGTACCGTTTTGTGTTGAAAGATACCTGTATTCATGGGTTTTTAACGTCGTTGTGATCAGATTGCGTACCGGAGTATCATCTTCTACAACAAGGACAAGTGGTTTATTCATTCAGGTTCACCTCACTAAGTGGTATTGTAAAGGAAAAAATGCAGCCATGCGGAGTATTGTCTTTCAGTGTCAGTTCGCCATGATGTGCATAAATAATGGTCTGACAGAGGGTAAGTCCTAGCCCAAGACTGCGGCGGCTGTCACCAATCAGATTGCTCCCGGTAAAAAACATTTCAAAAACATGTTTTTTTATCTCATCAGGGATACCTGAGCCGTTGTCGATGACACGGATCTCAGCCATATTTTCCTGATGTATTGCCGTGATCCGAATGACAGAGTCCGCAGGGGTATATTTAATGGCATTGTTTACCAGATTGATAATAACCTGCATGATGAGTCCTGCGTCCACCCGTACCAACAGTGGTGTATCTCCGCAATCTGCCATAATGTGATGTTCTGCTGATCTTCGATCGATATGCCGGAGTGCTTCCGATACAATGTCGTCTACGACCTGATCAGAAAGGTGCAGTTTTACGCTGCCGTCCGCAATTTTCGTAATGGAAAGCAAGTTCTCAACAAGTCCAATCAGCCATTGTGCATCATCATAAATATCCGTAAAAATCTGTTTCCGCGTTTGATCATCCAACACGGCATAGCTGTGCAGCAATGTATCGGCGTTGCCGGAAATGGAGGTCAGAGGAGTTCGCAGATCGTGAGAAATGGAACGCAGGAGATTGGCACGAAGCTGCTCGTTCTTTGCAAGGACGGCAGTTTCTTCCTTTTCTCTGGCATTACGCAGGCTTTCTAACGTCAGGGCACACTCTCCGAGGATGGAAAACAGAATACTGGATGTAAATGCATCCGGCTGTGTTTTTTTCTCCATCGGAATCCCGACAACACCGTAAGCCTGCTGACCGGTACGGATAGCAAGATACAGTCGTTTTGCCTTTGGAAATGTTTCTGTCGTTGCTCCGGCGCGCTTACGGTTTTGCCAGACCCAGTGAATTACATCCTGTTCCTGATCATCAGCCGGAGCAGGATGTGGACAGCTTCCATCTGTCGGATAAAGAATACCTGTGGAGAGTGCATCACCCTGCACAGGATAAACCAGAATGTCCCGCTGCATGAGTTTTTGTATCTGCATTGCGGTCATCTGATAAACCTCCTCCGGTGCTTCTGCCTTTTGGAGCTTTCTGTTCATATCAAAAAGAAGCTTTGTACGATAGGCGTCCCGTGCAGATAATAGTGCATGGGCTTTGAGTTTTGTGGCAAGTGTGCCGGTCAAAAGCGCTGCTGCAAACATAACGGCAAAGGTTATGGGATATTTGCTTCCATATGCACCCAAAGACAAACGTGGTTCTGTTAAAAAAAAATTGAACAGAACGACACTCAAAAAGGCGCACAGTATACCACAGGTATATCCATTCGTAAAAGAAGAAGTCAGAAGCACGCCCAGCAGGTAAACCATGATGATGTTGGCACTTGCAAGGTCAAGTTTCAAAAACAGCCATCCGATGATCGTTGCAGCTGCCAGAATACCAAGTGTCAGGAGAAGCTCCCGGGCGGTCGGGAGTACAGGACGAATGGTGGAAAGTCGCTTTCCGCGATAGCTTTTGTAGACTTCAGCATCCGGAATGATATGAATGTCAACCTCCGGCGCCAGTGCGATGAGCCGCTCCGTCAGTGTTGGCTCACTCCAGAAATGCCGCCGTTGTATGCCGCTTCGTCCGATTACAATTTTGGTTACATCGGAGAGCCGTGCATATTCTGCAATTTGTGTAGGTACATCTTCCCCATGTGTTGTGACGATCTCTGCGCCGAGCTGCTTTGCAAGATACATATGAGCCTGCAATCGAACAGTATCTTCTGCATTCATGGCAGCGTATCCGGGTGTCTGCACATAAAGTGCCGTAAAACTTCCACAAAACGCCTGTGCCATGTTACCAGCCATTCGCACAATACGTTCATTGGATGGAGAAGGAGATAAACACACCAGAATATGTTCTCTTTCTGTTTTGTTTACTATGTTCTGCACATCCTCACCGCCTTTAATATTAATAACTATTCTGAATAATTACTGATATTATAGCATCAATATATGATGGTTTCTACCTGACAGGATTGAATTCGGTTTTGATTTTTTATCTTACTATCCGTTCAGATTCGAAAGCATTTTTGCAGTGCCTTGTATTCGCCCAGTACCAGAATGGAACCATCTCCGGATAATATTGTATCAGGCGTGACGGAAACGTCCGTTTTTCCTGCGTGTTTGATGCCGAGAATACTGATTCCAAACTTTCTGCGGATATCCAGATCACCAATACTTTTACCAATCCAGCCTTCCGGCACTCCTACTTCAAAAATAGCATGCTGTTCGTCAATTTCTATATAATCGAAAATATGGTCAGCAGTGTACCGGATAGCAGCCCACTTTGCAACCTGCTTTTCCGGGTAGACCACGTGGTCGGCTCCGTTTCGAAGCAGAAACTTTGCCTGTACATCCCGTTCGGCGCGTGACACTACACATTTTGCTCCAAGCTCCTTCAGCAGTGATGTTGTTTCAAGCGAGTTCTGAAAGCTTCCTCCAATGGTTACAATGCAAACGTCATAATTTCCGATGCCAAGAGAACGAAGAAAGTCTGCATTTGTACTATCGCCAATCTGTGCATTGGTGACAAATGGCAATACATCATTAATCCGGTCTTCACTTGTATCGACTGCCATAACCTGATGACCCAGTTGGGAAAGCTGTATGGCTATATGTCGTCCGAAGCGGCCTGCTCCGATTAGTAGAATATTTTTCATAAAATAAAACCCTCCTTATTTATCCGACTGTAATTTTTTCCTGGGGCAGTTTTGCATTTCCCGCCTTTTTGCCGGAGAGCGTGGCGTAAATAAGTGTTAGACCGCCGACTCTGCCAAGATACATGAGTATGATCAGTACTATTTGTGAAGGAATATGCAGCTGTGGTGTAATCCCTAACGTCAGCCCGACCGTTCCGACTGCTGATGATGTTTCATAGAGGCAGTCGGATAACGGAAGATGCTCATATACACTGATAAAAATGCCTCCTCCAAAGAACAGTGTAAGATACATTGTCAGAATGGTCGAAGCGGTTTTGACAGTATTGCAATCAATCCTGCGTTTGAAAAACTGGGCATTATCGCGTTGACGAAAGGTTGCGACAGCATTGGCAAGCAGAACCCCCAGCGTTGTTGTCTTCATTCCGCCTGCGGTAGAACCGGGAGCGCCGCCAATAAGCATCAGAAGAATCATTATGCCCTTTGATGCACTTGACATTGCAGATAGAGCTACTGTGTTAAAGCCCGCCGTCCTTGTAGTGACAGACTGGAAAAAGGATACCAGAAGCTGCGTTCCTGTTGGAAGCGCAGAAAAGTCCTCAAAAAAGAAAAATGCAGCAGGCACAACAATAAGGAAGCCCGTTATGGCAAGGATTACCTTGCTCTGTACCCGATAGCGATGAAAATGCCACTTGTGTTCGCAGATATCATCCCAGGTCAGAAAACCAATGCCGCCGATCACGATCAGTAGCATAATTGTGATATTGATGATCGGACTGCCTGTATAACCGGTGAGGGAAGGATAGAGATTGTTTTCTGTTCCAAGAATGTCAAACCCGGCATTACAAAATGCAGATATGGAATGAAACACTGCCATCCAGATACCCCGCCATCCATAGTCCCGGCAGAATACCGGAAGCATGGCTGCTGCACCAAGCAGCTCAATTAAAAATGTACCTCGAAGGATAAACTGCGTCAGCCGGACAACTCCGCCAACCTTTGGAGCGGAAATTGCGTCCTGCATGGTGCTGCGCTGCATCAGAGAGATTTTTCGTCCGGACAGCAATGCGAACGATGCTGCAACTGTTACAACGCCAAGTCCTCCGATCTGTATCAGTGCAAGAATGACAGCCTGGCCGAAGCCTGACCAATAGCTTCCGGTATCCTGCACCACAAGTCCGGTGACGCAGACGGCAGAGGTCGCAGTAAACAGCGTTTCGTTGAATGGAGTTATGCAGCCTTCTGCTGAGGAGACCGGTAGCATCAGCAGCAATGCTCCCAGCAAAATGACTCCGACAAAACCTGATATGATAATTTGGAAAGACGAAAGGCGGTGCTTTTGGTGAATGATTTCTTCCGGCATAAAGTCAGCTCCTTATCTACTATGATAGCTAAGTGATTTTATTATACATTATACAGCCGGAAATTTTAAGGGCAGATAAGAAATATTTGCGGTGTATTAAGATTAGATAAAGATGTGCTGATTTGTAAAAAATTTGAATTCATGTAAGAGATGCATTATTATAATAGTATAAAATTTCCAAAAGTGAATATGAAATTAAGTTATTCAACATTAATCACAACATATGGGGTCAGTGAAAATGCTTATTCAGGAGAGATCCAGTCAATTATTACAGCGGAGAATTTATTTGCTGAATAAAATTTTCGTAGTATTACTATGAAATGCAGAACAGTTTTGAAAATCTGAAATAGAGAAAAGCATGAAACTATACTGGTAATTGGAGTCAGGGATCATGGAGCAAAAGCAGTTGAAATATTCGAAGTTAATGGAAGATTTAAGGGAGAAGATGGTGTCGGGAGAAATCCAGGCAGGAGACAGGCTTCCTTCGGAAAATGAATTATCGGCTCAGTATCAGGTCAGCAGACAGACGGTGCGCAAGGCTCTTTCGGTGCTTCAGAATGAAGGCTATATTTACGCGGAGCATGGGAGAGGAACCTTCTGTTCCGAGCGGGTCTTACATACGGGACATTCCCATAATATTGCCGTAGTTACCACGTATCTGTCGGATTATATTTTCCCGCGTGTAATCGGTGGAATCGATAAGGTACTGACGGAGCAGGGCTACAGCATCATTCTGAAGAACACAAGGAATTCCAGAAGCCAGGAGGCAAGATGCTTAGAAGAGCTTCTTCAGAAGGACATTGACGGAATTATTATCGAGCCGAGCAAAAGTCAGATTTATTGTAAGCACACCCACCTGTATGAAAAGCTGGAAGAGTATGGTATTCCTTACGTGTTTATCCAGGGCTGCTTTGCAACGATGAAGGAGAAGCCAAGGGTGCTTATGGATGATGCGATGGGTGGTTATCTTATTACGAAGTATCTGATCGATACTGGGCATAAGTCGATCATTGGCGTGTTTAAGTCGGATGATATTCAGGGGCAGAATCGACATAAGGGATATGTAAAGGCACTGCAGGAAGCTGGGATTCCTTATGAACCGGATCACGTGATCTGGTTTTATACGGAGGATCGTGCCATTCATCCATATGAGGCCATTAAGCAGATGGCAGAAAGCGGAGTTCCGATGGATGGGGTTGTCTGCTATAATGACCAGATTGCCATGAAGGTGATTCAGGGACTCACAGCTGCCGGTAAGAAGGTTCCTTTCGATGTATCCGTAACCGGATATGACAATTCCTACATAGCGAACAATGGGGGACTGCAGTTGACGACTATTGTTCATCCCCAGGAAAAGCTGGGAGAAATGGCAGCAGAGCTGCTGCTTAAGCTGATTCATTGTGAGGAGCACAGAAACAGGCTGCCTGAGGATCCGTCAAAAGAAAAGATGAAAGAGCCGGTCTGCACAGATATTCTGATTGCACCGGAGCTGGTTATCGGAAATTCCTGTATCGTGAGGGATCCAATAGAAAAAAGCATGTCCTGAATCAGAATGGTATCTTTTTCAGGACATGCTTTGTGCTTCTGATTTATTTGGTAAGACGGATTACATTCCAGCTGTGCTTTCCAAGAACGGTATGCATTTTGCCGTTCTCAAGCTTCGTAGCATCGGAATGCGTCGGGGCAACGTGATCCGGATCCGCTTCAGTGTTGACTGCTTTCATATCGTCGTTGGTCAGTACGATATGCTCAGCCGGACGGTATCCCTCGAACTGACGCAGATCACAGGAAACCTCCATATCCTCATCCAGGCTCTTGTTAACCGCAAAAATGGTCAGTGTGTCATGCTCTTCATCCCAGATGCAGACAGAGTCAAGGTATGGGGCATCGCCATAGGTTTTACTTTCATAAACGGGAGTCAGAACCTGTGTGTTTAACACGGTTCCACGGCCGTATACACTTGCGTGCATATATGGATAAAAGATGGTCTGACGCCATGCGCCGGTGTCGGATGTCATGATTGGGGCGATGACATTGACAAGCTGTGCCAGACATGCAATTTTAACACGGTCAGCGTGGCGCAGGAGTGTGATCAGTAAGCTTCCGACAAGCAGTGCATCCTCGAAGTTGTAGACATCTTCCAGCTGATGCGGTGCACGAACCCATTTTTCAAGCTTCTTATCCTGCTCATTGCTGTGATACCATACATTCCACTCATCGAAGGAAAGGTTGATCTGCTTCTTACCATGTTTTTTAGCTTTGACCGCATCACAGATAGCAACGACACCTGAAATGAAGTCATCCATACCCTTGGAGCTTGCCAGAAAATCAACCGTGTCGTCAGCAGCATTTCCATAATACTGATGCAGGGAGAGATAATCCACCTCGTCATAGCATTCGTCCAAAATCGTATATTCCCAGGAGCCGAAGGTCGGCATGGTAAGACCGGAGCTTCCACAGGCAACAGTCTCGATGGTCGGATCCATAAATTTCATCAGACGGGAGGTTTCTGCAGCAATACGGCCATATTCGGAAGCAGTCTTATGTCCCATTTGCCATGGTCCATCCATCTCATTACCAAGGCACCAGAGCTTGATGTTATGCGGATCCTTATAGCCGTGGGATTTTCTCAGATCGCTGTAGTAGGTGCCTTCTTTGAAATTACAGTATTCCAGAACATTTTTGGCGTCCTCCGGTCCGCGGGTTCCGAGGTTGACAGCCATCATGATATCGCTGCCGGCTTTTTTGGACCAGTCAGCAAATTCGTTCAGGCCAAACTCGTTTGTCTCAATGACACCCCAGGCAAGCTCCGGTTTCGCAGGCCGCTTGTCCTTCGGACCTACACTGTCCTCCCAGTGATAACCGGAGACAAAATTTCCACCCGGATAACGGACGATCGGTACCTGAAGCTCTCTGACGAGGGCCAGCGTATCCTTGCGCAAGCCCTGCTCATCGGAAAGTGCACTTCCCTCCTGATAGATTCCTTCATAAACAGCACGTCCCAGGTGTTCGATAAAGGAACCAAAGATTCGTTTGTCAACTTTTCCGGTCAGAAAGTATTTGTCAATGATAATCTCTGCTTTTTTCATATTTTAAAATTCTCCTTTCAGATAATGTTTTCTTATGATTTTGATTTTAACAGGAGGGAGAAAAAAACCTAGAGATTTTTGTCCGATAAAATTGACTTTTCTTCCGGCCTTGCGATAGAATGGGAAAAAAGGAGAAGAGGATGGATTTTTCGATTCATATTTGTGAATATAACAGATCTAATGCAGATTACGATATTATTTACCGTCCGGAGGGCAGTGGAGATTATCTGTTTCTGCTGTTTAAAACACCAATGCGGGTGTATGTGGGAAAGCAGTTTTCCATTACACAGGAAAATGCCTGTATTTTTTACACACCCGGTCATGAGCAGCATTATCAGGCGGTACAGAAATTCCGCAACAGCTACGTGCATTTCTGGTGTAATGAGGATCTGGGAGCGAGGTACGGAATTGTGCCAAACATGATTTTTTATCCGCAGAATACGGAAGAAATTGATGAATATATCCGTTGTCTGCAGCGGGAATATATTACAAAAGATCCTTATGCGGCGGAATATGAGGAGACACTGGTCCGTCAGATGCTGATCACAGCATCACGTGGTATGTTGCTGCATCGGAAAGCAGCCGCAGAGCCGGAGGGATTATACCGTGAGTTTCAGGAGCTGCGCCTTGCCATGCTGAGCCACTATGAAAAGGAATGGACCATGGAAAAGCTTTGCGAGAGGGCCAATATGGAAAAAAGCCAGTTTTATTCCTATTATAAAATGTTTTTCAGCAGTACACCGCATAATGATCTGATAGAGGTGCGCCTCGATAAGGCGAAAAACCTTCTCACGAACCAGGCGCTCTCCATTAGTCAGACTGCTGAGCTTTGCGGCTTTTCCAATCTGTCGCACTTCAGCCGCTATTTCAAAAAGCACTGCGGCTGTTCGCCGAAGGAATGGCGTCTTGGTTCTCAGCAAAACAACGGGAATTATGGGAGTAGAACCGACAGCAGTAATTATCCAGAGGGGGGAGAATCATGATTAAGGTTTTTCTGGTAGAGGATGAATATGTTATCCGTGAGGGAATTAAAAAGAATATTGACTGGCAGGCACATGGATATGAATTTTGCGGAGAAGCGGGAGATGGAGAGCTTGCTTTTCCGATGATTCAGGAATTACGACCGGATATTGTGATTACTGATATCCGCATGCCATTTATGGACGGACTGGCCTTGAGCAGGCTGATCAAAAAGGAATTTCCGGAAACAGAAATTATTATTTTAAGCGGATATGAAGAATTTGAGTATGCCAAAGAAGGAATTAAAATCGGTGTAGCCCAGTATCTTCTGAAACCGATCAGCGGAGATGCCCTGATTAAGGAAATTGACCTGGTGGCGGCATCCATTGTAGAGCGGAAGCAGAAGGAACGGATCCGGGAACGTTACTTTAAACAGAGTATGGACCGTGAATCGGAGAAGGATAACCTCAATATCCAGGAGCTGGATTACAAGCAGTTTGAGAAAAGTAAGCTGCAGGAGTTTATGAAGGTCGGATGCAAGGAGGAGGTTCCTTACTTTATTGACGAGATGTTTCAAAAGCTGGATCATAGTGCCGTGAAATCCAGAATCTTCCGGCAGTACATTGTGATGGATGCCTATTTTTGTGTTGCAGAATTTGTGGAAGAGATCGGTTTGTCGAGGGATGAAGTGGAACCGATGGATGTTGCTTCGGATGTATTGTCAAGTATCGAATATTCCAAGGAGTATATTGTCCGTATTATTCAAAAAGCAATTGATGAACGGGATCAGGTATCCGGAAATAAATATAAGGGTCTGATGGACGATGTGAAGGCATATATTGAAGCCCATTATGTGGAAGAGGATCTTAGCTTAAATCAGCTTGCTGCACATGTGAACTTTTCACCCAATCATTTCAGTATGATTTTCAGTCAGCAGACCGGACAGCCATTTATTAAATATCTGACCGATTTTCGTATGAATAAGGCTAAAGAGCTCCTTCGCTGTACCGGCAAAAAGAGCAGCGAGATCGGACTGGAGGTCGGATATAAGGATCCGCATTATTTCTCAGCCCTGTTCCGTAAAACGCAGGGAATGACACCGACACAATACCGGGAAGGAAAAGCATGAATAAGAAATTGAAAAATGCAGCGAAGGATTTTTACGACCGTTCTTCCCTGACAAGTAAAATACGATATTCTTATCTGGTGATCCTGATTCCTATTTTTTTGTTTTTGCTCTTTTGCTTTTATAATCTCTGGGCAGCGAACTACCGGTATCAGGATATGATTAACTCTACCGTAGCAGCCAGTGAGTTTACGCTTGATTTTAAAAAGGATTTTGACTATGAGACCTATCTTCTGATTGTAGGAAACAAGACAGTAGAAGAATCAGAACTCCGGGATATGCTTACCAATGCGAACCGGATCATTACCGGATTGGAGCAGATTACGGATTCTAAAGACAATCTTGCCAGATTAAAGAGTATTAAGAAGTATCTGAATAATCTCGATACCTATGTGGATCGTATTGAACAGAATATCCGGGCAGGAAACCGTTATGAGGACAATATGGAAATCTGGGAAAATGATATTCAGATTGTAACGACACTCGTGCGCGAAACGATTTTTCAGTATATTTATTATGAAATAAAGGGAATTCAGGAATCCCATGCGGAATACCAGAGCTTTTTTGTTTCCATGATTGAAATTTCCGTCATTGCCTTTGTTGCGGTTTTGCTGTTGATTGTATTTATTTCCCACTATATTCCTTTAAGTATTTCAAGACCGATTACGGAGCTTGTGGAGGTGACACAGCAGGTATCACAGGGAAATCTGCAGGTAAGATCCCATGTTAATACAGGTGTGGAAGCAAAACAGTTAAGCGAATCCTTAAATACGATGATTGACAAGATCAACGCGCTTCTTGAACAGGTGAAGAAGGAGCAGATCCGTATCCGGAAGGCAGAATTTGAGCTTCTTCAGGCACAGATTAATCCTCATTTTCTGTATAATACATTGGATACGATTATCTGGCTGGCAGAAAGTGATGAGCAGAAGCAGGTTGTCCATATGGTGGAGAGCCTGTCGGACTTCTTCCGGACTTCTTTGAATCAGGGAAAGGATATTATCTCGATCAAAGAAGAGATCCAGCATGTCCGCAGTTATCTGGAAATCCAGCAGATGCGGTATCAGGATATTCTGGAGTATGAAATTGATGTACCGGAAGAATTTTATCAGAATACGATTCCCAAGATCACCGTGCAGCCTCTTGTGGAAAATGCACTTTATCATGGCATTAAGAATAAACGTGGCAAGGGGAAGATCACGGTAAGAGGATACCGGGAGGGTTCCTTTTTTATCCTGGAGGTGCAGGACAATGGAATCGGTATGCAGACGGAACGTTTGGTGCAGGTACGGAATGCATTGTTATATAAGCAGCTTGCCGAAAGTAAAGTATACGGATTATATAATGTAAATGAACGGATTCGCTTAAATTGCGGAGAAGAATACGGTCTTCGGATTTCAAGTACCTATCAGGAAGGAACTACAGTGAAGATTTTACTGCCGGATGCAGACAGTGGTCTGTCCAGCCTGGAAGAAGAAATTCAACCGGATTCGTAAAAAATTCCACTCCGGTTTATTTTTAAAGATAAAATTCAACTTTTGCAATAAGGATCTTCATGGTAAATTATGCCGGAAAAGTTATGATAGTCTTATCAAAGAAATCAATCTTTGATGAGACTATTTTTCATTAATGGGAGGTTATAACATATGAAGAGAAAACTTATGGCTTTGGCAATGGCAGCAGCAATGGTAATTGGATTAACCGCATGCGGATCCGGTTCCGCACCGGCTTCATCTACGGCATCGACAGACACAGAAAGTACATCAGACAGCGCATCAGACAGCGCATCTGCTTCTACAGACACAGCAGCAGATACCTCTGCATCAGGTGAGTTAATCAAGGTTGGTATTATCAACAACGATCCGAATGAATCCGGATATCGTACCGCAAATGACAAGGACCTGAAGGCAATGTTTACAGCAGAAAACGGTTATGAAGCATCTTTTGCATACAGCTTAAAGAATGATGAACAGATTACCGCAGCACAGAAGTTTATTCAGGACGGTGTGGATTATCTTCTTCTTTCCGCAGCAGATACTGCCGGCTGGGATTCCGTATTAAAGGATGCACAGGATGCAGGTATCCGCGTAATCTTATTTGACCGTACCATCGATGCAGATGCAAGTCTTTATGAAGCATCCATCGTATCGGATATGGCAAAGGAAGGCCAGACTGCAGTGGACTGGTTAAAGGGACAGGGACTCAGCGAATATAAGATCATTCACCTTCAGGGTGTTATGGGTTCTGCAGCACAGCAGGGTCGTTCCGGAGCATTGGATGAAGCTGTTGCTTCCGATGGCTGGACACTGGTAACACAGCAGACTGCAGAGTGGAATGCAGAAAAAGCACAGCAGATCGTACAGTCTGTTATTGATTCCGGCGAATCCTTCAATGTAATTTATGCAGAAAATGATGATATGGCTAAGGGCGCTGTAGCAGCTCTTGATAAAGCAAATATTTCCCATGGTGTTGGCAAGGACGTTATCGTTATGGGCTTTGACTGCAATAAGTGGGCATTGGAAGAATTATTAAACCAGAACTGGAACTATGATGGACAGTGTAATCCTTTCCAGGCATCTTACATTGATGAAATCATTAAGACACTGGAAAGCGGCGGAACCATTTCCGAGAAGACCATCATCATGGAAGAAAAGGGCTTTGATGCAGCTTCTATTACCCAGGAAGATGTTGATAAATACGGTATTTAAGGAAATATAGGGAAGGTCTGACATTTTTGACAGATCAGAATTATAAAATCAGGGTAACTATTCAGGATTAATGTAATTGTTAAGATAACGGTAAAGCGATTGAATAGTTACAGATGAATAAGCGCGGTGCAGGAAGGAGACATTCAAAGCTGCTCCGCGCTTATTATAAAGGCAAGGAGAGTGACGGCTGCAGTGAAAGAACATATTGTTTTACAAATGGAAAATATACATAAAAGCTTTCCCGGAGTACGTGCCCTGCAGGGAGTTGATTTTTCACTTTGTGAGGGTGAAATTCATGCATTGATGGGTGAAAACGGTGCCGGAAAATCTACATTAATTAAGGTATTAACCGGAGTTTATGGAAAAGAAGAGGGAAATATCTATCTGAAAGGCCATGACAAGCCGGTCAGTATCAAATCACCCCAGGATGCACAGGAGCTTGGAATCAGTACAGTATATCAGGAAATTACTCTGTGTCCGAATCTTTCTGTAGCAGAGAATATGTATATTGGAAGAACGAAGGGCTTCATGCAGAACTGGAAATCCATGAATGAAGGCGCAAACCGTATATTAAAGTCTCTGGATATTCCGACGGATGCATCGGAGCAGCTGGCAAACTGCTCGATTGCTGTCCAGCAGATGGTAGCTATTGCACGTGCAGTAGATATGGACTGCAAGGTTCTGATTCTGGATGAGCCGACCTCCTCTTTGGATGAGCAGGAGGTTGAAAAGCTGTTTAAGTTAATGCGTGATCTGAAGGCAAGAGGCGTTGGAATTATCTTTGTAACACATTTCCTCGATCAGGTATATGAGGTATGTGATAAGATTACGGTTCTCCGCGACGGCAAGCTGGTTGGACAGTATGAAATTAAGGATCTTCCGAGAGTCCAGCTTGTTGCAAAGATGCTTGGAAAAGAGCTGGATGATATGTCATCCATCCGTGATGACGATAAGGTGTACCATGGAACCGATGCGTCTGAGAATGTTTTGGAAGCAGAGCAGCTGGTAAGTAATGCAGGAATCAAGCCGTTTGATTTTTATATAAAGAAGGGTGAGGTGAATGGATTTACCGGACTTCTGGGCTCCGGACGAAGCGAATGTGTCCGTGCCATATTTGGTGCAGATCATGTATCAGGCGGAACGGTGAAGATGAAAGGTAAGGAAGTAAAGATTACCAGACCGATTGATGCGATGCGTCATGGAATTGCTTATCTTCCGGAAGACCGTAAGGTGGATGGAATCGTAGGTGACCTTTCTGTCCGTGAAAATATTATTCTGGCACAGCAGGTATTACGGGGATTCTTTAAACCCTTCTCAAAGGCAGAGGCAAATAAAATTGCAGAGGAATACATTAAGCTTCTGGATATTAAAACAGCATCTGCAGATACCCCGATTAAATCCCTTTCCGGTGGTAACCAGCAGAAGGTGATCCTTGCAAGATGGTTATTCACACATCCGGAATATCTGATTCTGGATGAGCCGACAAGAGGTATTGATGTCGGAACAAAGATTGATATACAGAAGCTGGTATTGGATCTGGCATCAGAGGGAATGAGCGTAACCTTTATTTCTTCCGAAACCGATGAAATGCTTCGTACCTGTTCAAGACTCATCGTTATGCGTGACCGCAAGGTGGTTGGTGAGCTTACAGGAAAGGATTTAACGCAGGCAAAGATTATGAGTACAATAGCCGGAGGTGATATGGAATGATACAGAAAATATTTCGCAGACAGATCTTTATTCCCATAGCTGCATTATTGATTTTGGCTATTTTCAATTTAATTGCAGATCCTTCGTTCTATAAAATTACGTTGGGTTATAACAGTGCGGGAAATCCGGTATTGTCCGGATACCTGATCACCATTCTGGATTATGGTTCAGAGCTTGCGATCCTTGCTATCGGTATGACGCTTGTTACGGCAGCTTCCGGTGGGCAGGATATCAGCGTGGGCGCAGCCATCGCAATCAGCGGCAGCGTAATCCTCCGGGTACTTTGTGGAACCAATTCAAGACCGGATACCTTACAGGCACCGATTATTGTGGCGTTCCTTATAAGCTGTGTGGTAGCAATGCTTTTTGGAGCATTTAACGGAGCGTTGGTTGCATATTTTAAAATTCAGCCTATGGTAGCGACTCTGATTCTGTATACGGCAGGGCGTTCCATTGCAGCCTGGATCAATAACAACGAGCTTCCGATTGTCAATGATGCCACTTTTGCGGTATTCGGCGGTTTCATTCCGGGAATTCCGATTCCTACACCGGTTTTCATTGCGGCAGCGTGTATCCTCGTGACTGTATTGGTTTTGAAGTTTACGAATCTTGGACTGTATACGCAGGCAGTCGGTATTAACGAAAGCTCTTCCAGACTAAATGGTTTAAATCCGGCATTTATCAAGTTCCTGACCTTTGTAATTCTCGGACTTTGCGTGGCAGTAGCAGGACTCATCAAGGTCAGCCGTTTATCTTCCATTAACTATTCGGTAATTGCGAAGGATATTGAAATGGATGCTATTCTCGCCGTAGCACTTGGAGGGAATGCATTAGGTGGTGGTAAGTTCAATATGACAGCATCCATACTTGGTGCTTTTGTGATCCAGTTCCTGACAACGACCTTGTATAAATTCAATGTCCAGTCAGATGCTCTCCCTGCATATAAGGCAGTTGTTGTTATTCTGCTCGTGGTATTCAGTGCACCTGTAGTACGGGAAAAAATGGGAGAGTTCTTTAAGCGGATGAAAGCAGGAACACTGAAGAAGGAGGTACAGTAATATGAAGGCAAAAAGGAAAATGAAATTAACAGACACCAGTCTGCTGCTGTTGATTACTGTTGTTGTTTTCTTTGCAATGTATATCGGTGCAATTCTTTTTCAGGGAAAAGGCTTTTTAAAGCCGCAGACCTTCTTTAATATTTTAAATGCAAATGCTGCCCTGATTATTATTTCCTGTGGCATGAGCCTTGTGATGATTACCGGTGGAATTGATATTTCGGTAGGTGGTGTGGTAGCCCTTGTAAGTATGTGCTGCGCGGTATATCTGGATTATCATGGTGGTAATATCTTTGGAGCCATTGGTATTTCCTTATTAATCGGCCTTGGCTTTGGTCTGGTTCAGGGTTATCTTGTTGCCTATCTGGATATCCAGCCATTCATTGTTTCACTGGCGGGGATGTTCTTTGCCAGGGGAATGACAACTATCGTGAACACGAATCCCTTTAACGTAGCCAATGAACAGTTTGTGGCCTTAAAGGATACCAGAATCACAATACCCGGAATGGGATCGGTTAATAAGCTCGGAAATTACGTAAACGCATATATTGAAATCGGAGTGGTGGTTGCACTGCTTGTTGTAATTCTTCTGTTCTGTGTTCTTCGTTTCACGAAGTTCGGACGTAAATTCTATGCAGTTGGCGGTAACAGCCAGAGTGCCCTGATGCTCGGTATTAACGTGAAGCGTACAAAATTTTTTGCCTATCTGATCTGCAGTGTGTTAGCCGGTATCGGAGGATTTGTTTACTTTATGCATGTCGGTTCCGGCTCTGCATCTCATGCAAGCGGAATGGAAATGAATGCGATTGCTTCCTCTATCATTGGCGGAACGATGCTGACAGGTGGTGTCGGTAATATTATCGGAACCTTCTTTGGAGTATTGTCATTAAGTACCATTCAAAACATCGTATCCTCCGCCGGACTGGATCAGGCATGGTGGACAGGAATTACGATCGCCGCAATGCTCTGCCTGTTCCTTGTGGTACAGAGTATTGTAATGTCCAGAAAGAAGAAGCTGTCTAAGGGATAGAAACATTCGTATGCCCAGCAGATACAGAGAATGACGGGATGCTTATATCAGGATAGGTTACGGATTACAAAAACAGGGATGGAAAGGAGTCTTCTTGCAAATATTTACAGGAGACTCCTTTTATTTTATAATATTTATAATAGTTATGCATGAGTCAAAATGATCAAAGGGGGGAAGATTTATATGTCAGAAAAGAAGAAAGGGATAATAAAGGAACAGAATCATAAATTAAAAATGTTCAGTTTTTTAATATTGATTTCATTAATACCGTTGCTGATTGCAATTTTGATTACAAGTCTGATGTCTGTTTATATGACGAAAAACTATCTGGAAAAAAATGTCGAAAATACGTTATATATTGCTGCATCGAATTTGGCAAATCATTGCAGGGAAAATGAAATTACAGTTATGAATGCAAGTAATTTCAATGATTATATTGACAGTCTTAAGGAACAGGGAATTGAAATGGCGATCATCTTTGAAGATGTTCCCTGTGTTACTTCTGTTAAGAATGAAAATGATTATCGAATTCGTGAGATCCCTATTGGTAAGGATTTTGAGGCCGATCGCGAGATTTTGCTACAAGGATTTTATGATCAGAGTGTTTTAATAGATCATCAGGTATATTATGGATATTTTATGCCCATTATTACCGGCGAAGAGCTTGTGGGAATGGCATTTGCGGGTGAATTACAAAACGATATTACGGAAGCCTCCAGAAATATGATTTATAAATACCTGCTTACGGCACTGATGCTTGGTATTTTGTTTGCCACGTTAATTTTGATTTTCAGCCGCTATCTTACCAGTGCCTTGAAGCGTGCCGGGAAAAATGTTGATGCTCTCTCCAGAGGTATTTTGAGACAGGAGAATGAAGCAAAAAGTGGCATACGTGAAATGAATGAACTGTTAACTTCTACACAGAATATGCAGGAAAAACTGGTAACCATTATTAGCAGTGTCAAAGAGCTGTCAATTTCTTTAGTAAATGATATTGCAAATGTAACCGAATTAAGTGAAAATAGTAATCATAAGGCAGATAAAATCTCAGTTTCCATGAATGATTTATCGGATTCTACTCTTCTTCTGGATAAAAATATTCAAAAGATTGAGGAGCAGATCATAGAAATTGAGGAAGGTGTAGCTGAAATATCGGACCGCGTTATTCGATTACAAAGCAATTCACGGAGTATGATTCAGACTAACCGCAAGGCAACGGATAGTATGAATGAAATTTATGAAGGCAGCGAACAATCTGTGAAGGCGGTTGGAGATATTGCAGAGCAAATTCGACAGACGAATTTATCGATCGGGGAGATTGATAAAGCAGTTGAACTGATTCTTTCTATTACGGAACAGACAAAACTTCTGAGCATTAATGCTTCAATTGAAGCCGCCAGAGCCGGTGAAGCAGGAAGAGGATTCGGTGTTGTTGCAGAAGAAATCGGCAATCTTTCGGATCAAAGTGCCCAGGGTGCGGAAATGATTAAAAATCTGGCCAAAACGATTACAGAAAAATCTCTGGAATCTGTGCGGCTTGCAGATCAGGTTTCCGGATTGATTGTAAAGGAACAGCAGACCGTTATGGATACACAGCAGAAATATGCAGAACATAGTATGGATCTTGATCGTTCCGTATCGGAGATTGAGGGTATTGCAGAAAAGACGATTCTTTTATCTGATCGTAAAGAGAAGATTGTAACAGGTATTCGGACGCTTACAGAGATCAGCAAGAAGAATGCCGGTCAGAATGCAAATGTAAATCAAAATATATCAGATATTATTTTAGAAATACAAAATGCAAACAAAAGATGTGAAAAAATGAACGTAATAGCGTATGAGTTGCAGAAATCTATATCATTTTTTCACGAATAGGTTGTAGACAGGATGAAAAAATGTGTTCTTGGTATGGTATTTTTTATAGGTGTTCTGTTATTAGGGATTAGCTGCAGTAAAAGTTTGTCACATTCAGACAGAGAAAAACAGGAGGAAATATCTGCTCTTGAAGAATGGAATGATCAGATTGTGATCGGATTTTCCCAGCTCGGAGCAGAATCAGCCTTTCGAAGTTCAAATACAATTTCTATGAAAGAAACTTTTACAGAGGATAAAGGATACCATCTGTATGTTGAAGATGGGCAGCAGAAGCAGGAAAACCAGATTATGGCAATCCGTACCTTTATTCAGCAGGAGGTCGATTATATAGTCCTGGCTCCCGTTACGGAAACGGGGTGGGATACCGTGCTGCAGGAGGCAAAAGATGCCGGAATTCCTGTAATTATCATGGATCGCCGGGTGAATGTACCGGATGAATCCCTGTACACCTGCTGGGTAGGCTCAGATTTTGGCCTTGAGGGCAGGAAGATGGCAGAATGGATTCACCAGTTTACGTTGAAAAGGGAAATCCCGCCGGAGGAGGTCCGGATTGTGAATATTCAGGGAACCATCGGTGCAACCGCACAGATTGGCCGTACAAGAGGATTATATCAGGCTGCGAAAGCATACGGATGGAATATTCTTGCTGAGGAAAGCGGTGATTTTACCCAGGCTAAAGGGAAAGAAGTTATGCAGTCCTTTCTCGAAGAATATCCGGAATTAAATATGGTTTACTGTGAAAACGATAATGAAGCATTTGGCGCCATTGAGGCCATTAAGGAAGCCGGAAGAACGATCGGAACGGATATCCGGAATGGTGAAATCATGGTGGTTTCCTTTGATGGTGTGGACGTGGATGCATTAAGCTGTGTTGCAGATGGTGAGATTTCCTGTATTGCGGAATGCAATCCGCTGCATGGTCCGTGGATTGAGAAAATTATCCAGATGATGGAACAGGGCAGGATGCCTTCTAAATATACATATGTCGATGAGGAAATGTACTCAAATGAGGATATTGCCTCTTCCATTACTATTAACGGAAGCAGCTATCTGATCCGGAAGGTTAATCCGGAATTACTTGTGGAGCATGAAAATATGCAGTAAGCAGTTTTGACTGCCATATAGGAAATGAATCAGAAGAACACGAAATATATCAATATTACATAACTGAATAGTTACCATATTATAAATATAGATTATAAGAAATGGAGGATCTGGCGATGGAGCACTTATTGAAAATGCCCTGTACATCCATGCCCTTTGTGTGTGAAGCAGATTATAGTGTGACGTTGACTCCGATGATACATGTGGACCGGACAGCACCATTTCATGTGGCAATTTATTTATTGCAGGGAAGCATGGAGATTATAGAGGATGGAATTTCTTACAGAATTATGCCGGATCAGATTTTTTTCCTGAAAAGTGGTGTTCATCATTGGGGGGAGAAACCTTTTGAAACAGGATCATCCTGGTATTACGCGCATTTTTATTGTGATGCTCCCTCATCCTGTATGGAGGAGCTTCCAAGAGGGATTTATTATGATGAAAAGATATGCCTGAAGCCTTCTGAAAAGGATCGGTATTTCACTACTCTGCCGAAATTAATGGATTGTAAAACAAAGACACAGATAAAGAGAAACTTTGAGAAAATGATCGAAGCACATGTTCATGGGAATATTCCCCAGGCATCCATTCGTCTTTGGCAGGTGTTCTTAGAATGTGCACAGAATGCACAGGATGATAAGGTAAGTAACGGTTATGTGGAACAGATACAGAATTATGTGAGACAGCATTATGTGGATGGATTTACCTCCGTACAGATTCAGGAAGCCTGTGGCCTGTCATATAAATATGCAGGAACCCTGTTTAAGGAGGTGACCGGACAGACAATTAAGGAATATCAGTGTACATTAAAATTACGGAAAGCAGAGCAGCTGTTAAAGGAAACCGATAAATCCATTGCAGAAGTTGCACAATTGACAGGATTTTCAGACATGTTTTACTTTAGTAAAATATTTCATAAAAAGAAAGGATGCCCTCCCGGTGAATACCGGAAAACCTATGTACCCGGTATTTAGGGAAGCAGGGCTGAAAAGATCCCGTAATTTGAGACATGTTATGGTTAAATCGGAAGTTAATTGACCACAATCCCTTGTACCCTTGAAAATCAAGGTATTTAGCCCATTTCCCTTATGTGATTTCGGGTTCTTTCCCTTACTTTTGCCCTTATGAGTGATCTATAAGGGCAATTTTTTTTCCGGGCGTTTCAGCTGATCTTGTCGAGCAGCTTTGCGGAAGATTTCTTTGACTCTCTTGAGGCGTGTGCGTAGATGTTCATGGTGGTGCTAACATCTGAGTGGCCGAGCAGTTCCTGCATATCCTTGGGCTTAGCACCATTCGCCAGAAGATTCGTCGTGTAAGTATGCCGCAGTACATGGAAGTGGAAGCCTTCAAATCCCGGCAGCCTCTGTGATGCATACTTGCAGGCAGTTCCAACGGAACTTGGTCTCATAAGCGTACCATCCGTGCGTCTGCAAACGAAGTCGATCTCGTTATAATCTTCCGGAACTTCTTCGGCTCTGTTCAAGGGATAATACTCATAGTAGGTACGGTTCTTTTCACGGACTTCCTTGTAGTAGCAGTTGTGATAGAGAGGACCGTATTCTTTCTCTTCCTGTTTTCTGCGTTTCTTTGCTTCTTTTAGTATTTCCGTAAGCGTGTCTCCGAAATCCACGATCCTTACCTTTGAACGCTTTGTGGTACCGATCTCGACCTTATGTCTCTGTGGACTGTATTTTACGCTTCTGCGTACTGTGAGATACTGCTCAGTCAGGTTGATGTCCTGCCAGGTGAGTCCGGCAACCTCTCCGATACGAAGTCCCGTGTAGTATGAGATCTGAACCGGCAGGATAGCATCGGGGTGATGCTTTTCCATGTAGTCGATCAGGTCTTTATACATTTCGGGAGTCAGCGGCTTTATGTTTTCTTCCGATTCATCCTCTGTTACGAACAGATCCGCATCGGATGTTTTCTTTCTCATAATCACATACTGCATCGGATTAAATGTGATGTATTTCTTTGGAAAGACCGCATACCGGAATGCTTGGTTAAGTATCGCGTGATACGTGTTAGCGTAATCCTTCTTGTAGCCGTTCTTTGCATCAAAGTCACCTTCCCGTCCTCCGAACGTCACAAGATCCATAAGTCCCTGAAGGTGCTCGGATGTTACGGTGCTAAGCTTTCTCTTGCTTATCGGATGCTTATGCATACGCTTGATAGAGTGGAGATAGAGCTGCACTGTCCCGTTTGCCAGGGGACCTGTCTTAAGTTCTTCCTCTGCCCAGTTGTCAAGGAGCTCACCGAGAGTGATGTTTTCGGGCTTTGCGATAAACTTCTTACTGTCGTAATCATCCATCGCCGCTCTTAACAGTTTCTCGGTCTCGCTTTTACTTTCGGTACCTGCGTACTCTTTCTGGATGAGCTTGCCGCTGGCGTCTTGCACATAAAAGCGGTAGTACCATTTTTTACCTTTCTTTCTAACAGATCCTTTTGCCATAAATGATTCTCCTTTCTTTGCCGGCAATCGGAACTGTTGAAATGCTCTTACTAACTATACGATAAATCCGTGTGATTATCTACTCTTCATCTGCGTAAGTATCCATAAGATTCTTAAGACGCTGCCCTGCTTTATTCGGATTCTTAGGGTAGAGCCTTATCACATCGGCGATATCGTTATAGGCATTGGCGGAATGATTGACTTCCCGGAGGAAGCCGATCTCATTGTATTCCTTAACGGAATCAATTCCCATTACCGTAGCAATATCTTTATTCTTTTCATTGTTTAAGAAATTCGCACAACCAAGACTTCAGAGGAACAGATTGTACCGACAGACGGGACGGATGAAGGAGATGACTAAGGTGGGTGCGTTCAGAGTGCACCGGAGCCGCCTTGATCTATCGATGGGCGGGGCTTTAATAGAGCCAAACGCTTTATGTTTGGCTCCTACGAGGTCTCGGGGCAGCGCCCTGAGCAAGCTACCAAAATCCCATTTTGGTATAGCTTGCCTATACCAGAAAGATTTCTGGCTATGGAGAGGATAAAGACATGGCAAACTATGAAAAATTTGTAAGAGGAGACTACGGGCTTTTTGCACACTGTGAAAGGAAAAAGGATGAATTCGGTAATTACATCACTTTCGGGAATGAGCGTATCGATCCCACGAGAACGCATCTGAACTATAACCTCTGTCCCGATAACAGGGAACAAAGGGAGATACTTGAGGCACGCCTTTCGGACCCTAACATTAAGTGTATGAACCGCCCTGATGTGAATGTGTTTGGAAGCTGGTGCGTGACATTACCAACACATGCACCGGATCTGGATGAGAACGGCGCTATCATATATGAGGAGCAGGAAGTACATCATAAGGACGGTACGGTGACGGTGGAAAATGTTCCGAGGATGCATGAGATATATTATACCGATGAACAAATTAAGATGTTCTTTCTGTTGGTGTATGCGTTCTTGATAGGTAGGTACGGAGAGGAAAATGTGATCTCCGCATATGTACATATGGATGAAACGACTCCGCATATGCACTTCCTCTTCACACCGGTCGTTGATGATAAGAAGTGGAATGAAAAACACCCCGATAAACCGCCACGGAAAAAGGTATGTGCAAAGCAACTTATGAACAAGACCGAGTTGAATATGTTCCATCGTGTATTTCAGGAATACCTTGATGAACACTCCGAAAAGGATCTTTATCCGGTACTTAACAGTACGACCATTGGCGGAGCGCGTACCATTGCGGAGATGAAAGCGGAAAACGCATTGGAAGAGGCAATCATGGCTTCTGCACAGGCGAATGCGACAAAAAAGCTGGCCGAAGAAGAAATGGAAAAGATTGATGCCGAGGTACTGAAGGTACAACAAGGTGCTCAGGAGTATATCGAAACACTTCATAAAAGGGAAGATGCCGCCCTGAATGAGGTAATGAATGAGTTTGATGAATGGGCTAAAGACGAGGAACAAAAGGAACGTGCCAATGTTAGGGAAATTAAACAGTCTTTGGAAATTCTCGGAGCAACACCGGACACGGAACAACCTTTGACTGAACTTGCAAAATCACTTGATAAACCGCTTATAGGAAAAGACGGAAAAACATATGTTGCCATTCCCAGCCCCGGAAAACTGATACCTCTTTTGAAAAAGGTCGTAAGCAGGATACTGGGAGCGTTCGGATGGAGTCATTCTATGCAGAAGAAAACGATGGAGCATGTGGAACACGCAAGGGCATCCCTTAAATCAAAACTTCCACAGAAAAAGATCGAGGCTGATCAGATAAATGAGGCACGCTGGGCTTCAGAACAAGAGAAATGCTTGGCCAGAAAGCTGGGAAAACAAGAGCCAATAATATGATAGGCTACTTTGTATAGCTGACAGGAAGACCGCATAAAATGACAGTTACAAGTGGATAAATGTATTGCAAATGTTCCACATTTTGTGTACAATGTTCTTTGGAGGATTCTGCATATGGATAAAGACAATAAAACATATTCAATGAGTATACGGGTTAGTGAAGAAGAACTGGAGCGTTTGAAACATGCGGCTCGATTGGAGTCTTATTCTTCATATAGCGAATTTATCCGTAGGACTGCGCTTATCGAGGCTTCTAGAATTATTAATAACGCCGAGACGAATATAATTCAAAAAGAAGATTAAGTCCACAATAATGGACAGCCAATCGAGTAGAATATATAAAAAAACTGTTATAGGAGGCTTTGATGGATATTAAAAAGCTTAAAAATCTAGTGATTCAGTTTCAAAAGAATCGAGATTATTATCATGATGCAAAAAATGCTTATAATGAGCAGTCGTGTAGAGACGAATATATCAGCCCTCTTCTAGAGTGCTTTGGTTGGGATGTTCAGAATGCTGCAGGGAAAGACCCTCAGTACAGAGAAGTAAGAGTAGAGAAGGTTACAAGAAAAACAGATCGTATAGACTATACACTTACTTTAAACGGAGTAGATAAGATTTTTGTTGAAGCAAAGAAGCCTATGGTAGATATCACGCGTGATCCTGAACCAGCAAAACAAGCAAGAAGGTATGGATACAATGCAAAGCACAGTGTAGCGGTACTGACAAACTTTGAGGACTTAATGATTTATGATGTCACTTATGAGCCGAAAGAGTCAGATGATGCTAGAGTGGCTTTGTATAAGCATTACAATTATACGGATTATGTTTCTAAGTATGCGGAAATAGCTAAAATACTGCTTAGAGACAATGTTTATGATGGCCATTTTGATTCGTTGGTCAATACAGAATTTATTACAGACACAAGAGACCGAATTCAAGTGGATCGGTTATTCCTGCAGCTTATTAATGGCTGGCGAAAAGGAATAGGTGAATATCTGTATTCCAAGGATGCAAAGTATCATGATGAAGAGGTTTTGAATGACTCTGTTCAATCCTTTATTAATCAGATCATATTTCTCAGAATATGCGAAGATAACAATTTGCCCTTATATCAAAATCTAAAAAGTGTTGCTGGGGATAGAGAAAAATTAAAGAGTGAAATGCATTCGCTTATTACTGCGGCGGATAAGCGTTATAATTCTGGTCTATTCAAAAGTGATGATGCAATTCTTGACTTAAGTGTTGATGCTATCTGGGAAGTAATTGACTCCATCTATTATCCAAAGAGTCCATACTTATTCAACGTTATTGAGCCAAGCTTGCTTGGAAAAATATATGAAACATATTTGACACAAAAGCTCGTTGTCAATAACCGATCGCATTCAGTAGCACTCGGAGATAAAGAAGAATACTTATTCAGATCTGTCGTTACAACACCGATAGAGCTCGTTAAATCTATGGTAAAAATGGCACTTACGCCAATTTGTGAGGGTAAGACTCCGGAAGAGATCAAGAAAATCAGAATAGCGGATATCGCTTGCGGTTCAGGCGTGTTCTTAGTTGAAGCTTTTCAATTTCTGGTTGATTGGGTAACTAATTGGTACTTAAGAAACGAACCAAACCATCTTATAGAGATTGATAATGGAGAGAAAAAAATTCCGTTTGTGGAAAAGAAGGATATTTTAGTCAATTCAATATACGGAGTTGATATAGATGCACATGCTGTTGAGACGGCTAAGTTTTCGCTACTTGTTAAGCTGCTTGAAAAAGAAACGGGACCGTCTATTTCTTCTGAAACGCCTGCACTTCCAGACTTGGCAGACAACATCAGACATGGTAATTCGCTTGTGGAAAAAGCAGATATTAAGAGATGTACATTAAACAAGGTATTGAAGATAATTCCGTTTGAATGGTCGAGCATAAATAACGGGGGGAAGTTTGATGTAATTGTTGGAAATCCGCCCTATGTTAAAACGGAGGATATGCGGAAACTGACTTCAAATTACGAATTTGAAATTTATACCGAAAAGTACTTGTCCGCATATAAGCAATTCGATAAGTATTTTCTGTTTATTGAAAGGGCGTTTGAACTACTGAAACCTAGCGGTAGACTGTGCTATATTGTTCCGAATAAGTTTTTTACAAACCCTGCGGGTTCAAAACTGAGAGCGTGTATCGGAAACAGACTCGAAATAATTGCAGATTTTGGCGAAAACCAGCTTTTCGAGGATAAGACGATATATAGTTCAATTATTATGGCAAAACAGGGCGGAACAGAAACCACCATTTATAGGAAATATTCTTCGTCAAGAGATTTATGGATAGAGTCATTTTCGGAATCTGCGGAGTTGGATGCAAGTATGTTTGGAGAAGATCCGTGGGTGTTTTCTACAGATGCTGGAATTGACAGTTTGTTGGAGAACCTGAGTTCTAAGATGATCCCGCTTTCCGCTGTGGTTAATTTATTCAATGGAATACAGACCAGTGCAGAACGTGCAGAAAAGTTCTCCGATAAGAAGGAAGTATATTGGTTCGATGAGGATGCTATAAAAAGCGAAACAGCAGATGCTTTTGTGATTGAAAAATATGGGAAAAGATACACTATCGAGAAATCTATATTGAAGCCGTATTTTAAGCCCACAAAGCAGAATGAAAAAGGTATGAACAGCTATAGTATTCTTCGGACAGATAAGCGGATCATTTTTCCCTATAACACGGATGGTTCTCTGATCTCAATTGATGTAATGAGAAATTCGTATCCTGGGGCTTTTGAGTACTTGACTGATTGCTATGACAGACTTGTTCCAAAAGTATTAAGTAAAAGAAATGTTGGAAGAGATGTAAAAGATGCAACTCCTGATACATGGTACAAATATGGAAGAACGCAGGCATTAACATCTTTTATTAATACACCCAAATTGATTGTAAAGGTTCTTTGCAAAGAACAGCCAATGTATGCTTATGATGAGAATGATTTCCTAATTGCATCTGGAGGAACCGCCGGTTATTGCGCAATAAGCAAGAAGTCAGGTTCTCCATATGACTTGGAATATATTCAGGCGTGGTTATCACATCCTTATACTGAAAAGATAGTCAGAATGCGTGGAAGCATTTTTGAAGGCGGCTTTGTGTCGAGAGGCACAAGTGTTCTTTCACAATTACCCTTCGTAATGCTTGACTTTAAAGATTCAAAACAGAAAAAACTATATGATTCTGTGGTTAAGACAACCCGAAAAGTATACGACATTAACAACAAAATCTGTGGAACTAATGACAGAGCAAAGTTGAATATTTTAAGAGATGAAAAGGCGAATCTTATAGAGTCGATACAGGAAGCAATAAAAAAAGTATACGAACAGGACTTTAGGTGATTTTATGATTTTAAAAGAAGACAGTACGGAGCAAAAGCTAAGAGGTGCCTATTACACCCCAACAAGGTTGGCACAATACATAGTCAATTTGCTGCGAGATCAGTATCCTGCGGGAAATGTCTTGGAGCCAAGCTGTGGTGACGGTGTTTTTTTGGATGCAATGAAAGCAGAAGGCAGCCTAAAAAACTATAAAAGTATCACAGCGGTGGAGATAGAAGAAGATGAGACTTCCAAGTTAAAAGAGAAATATGCTGACTGTCGGAATGTAAAAGTATTAAATAGTGATTTCTTTGACTTTTATAAAGACAAGAAGCGCACAAAGTATGATTTGATTGTTGGGAATCCACCGTATATTCGTTATCAATATCTGGAAAACAATCAAAGAGAATTAATGTCTGAAATAATTACGGAACACGGAATGAAGCCTAATAAGCTTATTAATACTTGGGTTGCTTTTGCTGTTGCTTGTGTGCATATGCTATCGAAGGAAGGCGCGATTGCGTTTGTAATTCCGGCAGAGATTCTTCAAGTTGCATATGCAGAAGAATTGCGCATATACTTAGCAAATTCGCTGGAGAAGATTACTGTTATAACATTTGAACAGCTTGTTTTTTCTGATATTGAACAGGAAGTAGTTGTTCTGATTGGGAAAAAGGGTGATGGCTCAAAAGGTATTAGAATTGTACAAAGGCAGAATCTGGATGACCTTATTTTAAAAAACATAAGTGAAGAATACCAGCCAATGGAAGATGTGCATGAAAAATGGACAAGATATTTTACATCTTTACGGGAAAATGAATTAGTCAGTAGCATTAGAAATGATGATAGATTTTGGAAACTGTCTGATGCCGCAATAATTAATGTTGGTATTACCACTGGAAATAACAAGTATTTTTCCGTCACTCAAAAGACAGTTGATCAATATGGACTTGCTAATGTTTGCCGTCCATTGATAGGCAGAAGCTCCCATGCAAATAGTTTGTTTTTCGAAGAAGCTGATTGGAAAGAGAATGTTAATAGTAACAAGGCTGCCTACTTGATTGACTTTCCGGATATTCCTTTTTCAGAATATGATGAAGGTCATCGGAAGTATATTCAAGAAGGAGAAAAAAACAAGGACAACGAAGGCTATAAATGCAGAATTCGAGATCGATGGTATAGAATTCCATCAATATGGGTTCCAGATGCTTTCTTTTTGAGAAGAAATAATATCTATCCCAAATTTGTCATTAACAGATGTAACGCTGTTTCGACTGATACCATGCACAGATTGAAGTTTAACGAAGGGGTAGATGTTAAAAGGGTAGTTTTGTCTTACTATAACAGTATATCTTTTGCATTTACAGAACTTTGTGGCAGAAGTTATGGTGGTGGAGTTTTAGAGATTCTACCCGGTGAAGTCGGTGAAATATTTGTTCCAAAACTAGATGAAGTACCGGATGAGATTGTAGATTCAGTATTGACTGAAATCGATTCTATCATTCGTAAAAATGATGATATAGAAAGTGTTTTGGATATTGTAGACAAAAGAATAATGGAAGCGTATTTGAGCATATCACAAGATTTTTGCACGGAAGCACGAGACATATGGAAAAAACTTCAGGCACGTCGGTTGGGTCGAGGATAAAACTATCAGACATTGAGATGTAAGTATAAAAGCTTATTAGAAATCATTCGCTTCGCATAATTTAAAATACTAACATCATAAAGAAATGAGCGATTGGGAAATCATGATCTATGACGCTACGGTACTTTTGTGTCTGGTAGCACTCAAAGGTTTAGAGCTGAAGATAGATATGCTTCTGCCGAAATTGGAGTAAAAAGATTTCTGGTTCTGTCGATTAAGGGACTATTGTTTGCTTGGATGCAGATTTTCGCAGAAAAATGGAAATTGGGAGAGATTAAATGAAATCAAAACTAAAACAGTCGCAGAGACTTATTGTAGCTTTTGCATATGTGATTACCATTGTGGTGGCGTATAGCGTTCTTGGAGGTCCAATTGCTGATATTCTGAATCAAAAGGACCAAGCTTCGGTTTGGTTTTTTTCTGGAATTCTATTGGTTATTATGGGGAAATATGTCACGGAACCATATTTCAGTTCACCTTCTGATACACTGTCAAATAGTATTTCGTTAACATTATTCTTAACCACACTTATTAATAAAAATGAATTGATAGGGTATTGGTTTTTAATAGTCTATTCTCTGTCGATGTTTTTTTTGAGCATAATACATATTGTTTTAAAGAATACTAGCATTAAGTTTAAAAGAATTAGTTTTTATTTACTCAAAAGTGTTGGTTCTTCTAAATGTATGTTTTCAGCCATATATTTGCTAGCGGCATATTCATATTTTCAGACTAGGATTCCTATGTTAGTAGTTTCTATTGCAATATGGATTTCATTAGCTTTTTGTGATGTATATGAACTGTTACTTAAATGGCTGACCGGATTGTGGAAAAGTGCTACAAAAAAGAAAAGCGCAGAGATTGGTGTGGCGGTAAAGAATAACAATGATAATATTTTTCACGTTGAAATACCTAAAGATCGGGAAGATATGGAGACAATCTTTTCGAGTAGAAATGAACTATTTGCCATAAAAACAGCAGTAAATACATATAGTGTGGCACTTTGCGTAGATACAAAGATGCTTTTAAAAAGCATTTGGATAGAATTGTTATTACTTAATGAGAACGGAAAGCATATATCATTTGACAAATCTGACGCAGATAAATTTGGCATCATACTTCTTGGAGGAGAAGAATTGGGCTCCACATTTATGCTAAATAAGGAGACAATTAATACGGTATGGTGGAATCGGATTGTCGTAGCACCTGAATACTCAAGAATGAACAGTTTTATTGGTTTTATATTACCTGACTCAAATATCAGTTTAATACGTTTTAGTATTTGCAGAGCCGAGGATGGAATCATAACAGAAGGATCTATAGTCGAAACTGCCATAAATGGTAAGAAAACCCTTTACCAAGTGGTAAATGGTGTAACGAAGGAAGAAAGTAATCTCACCATGAGTTCTGATGGCTATATGTGTGCATTGGCTAGAAAACTGGGCGTATATAATTATGAAAGCATGGAACTACAATCTGCCAAGTGGACGCCATATACTAATGAGCCGGTATACTTATGCAATACAAATGAATCAACTGATTTCAAGAATATTGCAAATACTGCCATTGGACATCTGCCCTTGTCTGATATGAGAATTCCTATTAAGGATATAAATGCGCTGGTAACTCATAATACAGCTATTTTGGGTATTCTAGGCGTCGGAAAATCCTGTCTAACATTTGAGTTAATAAAGAAAATTGTTTCGGAAGGAATTAAGGTTGTTTGTATAGATATTACAAATCAATATGGTAGTGGGAATGGTTTATCAGCATATATTCCATCTGATGTAATTCAAGATGATCTTGAGCAAAGGGAAATAGATAGTTTGAAAAACTCTTCTACTAAGACGGGTTCTGATAATGTTGCGGAACAATGGGGAAATCTAGGTGAGTATAAAAATATAATAGAACGCTATTTAAAAGGCTTTTTGTCAGACACAAATACGAAAAAAAATGTGTTTATTTTAAATCCAGATAATCATGAGGTAAAGAAAGCTGCTACTGCTTTCAAAATATCAGAGTCAGTTGATGTATCAGTGGTGGAGAAGACAAAAATAATTTCAGAAAAGTTGCTTAAAACATGCATGGATATGGGACAAACCCAGAAGGCAAGATGTTGTATCGTTTTTGAAGAGGCTCACTCGCTGACTCCAGAGTGGAATTCTGTTGTTAATTCAGGTGATGAGAAGCACTCAAATGGTACTGCAAAGGTTATTTTGCAAGGGAGAAAATATGGTCTTGGATGTATTTTGGTAACGCAACGAACAGCAAATGTTACTAAAAGCATTTTAAACCAGTGTAATACTATTTTTGCACTGCGCGTTTTTGATGATACAGGAAAATCTTTTTTGGAAAACTATATCGGGAAGGATTATTCTGATGTATTGCCAACTTTGGAGGAACGACATGCTGTTGCAATAGGAAAGGGATTAAAACTGAAGCAGCCTATAATTATTCAACTTAATGATGCGAAGTATGTACGAGAGGAATTTGTCCATAATAACGATGAAATATGTTGTGAAGATGATATGGTTATAGAATCTGAAATTGACTAATGCAAATCACGCTAAAAAGATGAATAATCTTCATGATATATTGGTAGATTAGTTAAGGAATGAGGAGGGTTGTTATGACGGCTAGCATGTACTATAAGTGTAAAATATGTGGTTGTATATGCAATTTGAAATATCAAATGGGATATTCCCGAAAGCATCCAATACGTTACAGATGTAAATGTGGTGTTTCTATGCGGGGTTCATTTGAAAAAGGCAAAGGAATATCGTTTGAGAATGCTGTTGAAGCAGAAGATAAAATGCCAGAATTTGTTGTTTATTGCTCTGGAGAATTTTTTACGGTTCCTCCTTTTGCTGTTAATTCATATGAAGAAACAATAGCGTCAGTTCCGCCTCCTTTTATACTTGCGACACAATTATTGGATTATGATAATTATGTAAAGGAGTTTCAACACATTTTATCGTATAGAGATGTAAGACATCCTTATGTAAGAGCAATAAACGAACTCTATGCGGCAGGTAATATTGAAAAGATTAAAGACATTATTAGGAAACAGTTTGATCCAAAAGAGGAATTGTTTCCTTTGAATAACTCTGCAGATTATTTGCGCGCGACAACAATGATTAATCAATTTCAGTTTCTGGATTATGATGGGACTGGAAGAACTCCTAAAACGGATAAAATTATTCTTTTGGCATTTAAGCAGCATACCGAGCAGTGTAATGAATTTCTGAAATATATAGAATCAACGAACAAACTTGAAATATGGAAGGCACAGATTCATAACATTTCTGATCAAGTATATGACAAAATTGATTTGTTAATGCCAGCGGTTGCGGTTGATTTTGTTAAGGATAAAGATAAATTTGATATTAATTTCTTCGCAATAACTACAACTATTTTTGAGGAGATAAAACAACTATATGTTGATTTGTACGAACTAATTGGAAGTTTGTTGGTATTGGCTATTGGGATAGATAATATACTTCAGAGAGATGATTACAAAGCGATTAAGGAAATACATGGATTAGATGTTCATAATCTGCATGCAGTCATGAAGATGAGAAATAAGGGCAACATTATTAAATTGATTGATGAGACTGCGCCAATAGAATCGTTGCTTTGTAAATCACTAAATTCCGATGTAAGAAATAGTATTGGACATTATAGTTATGTGTCATATGAAATAGCCGATTCATATGGGCAACATATAGAGTTTAAAGATCCAAATAACCAAGAAAAATCGGAAACGAAGTCGTTGCTGCAGGTGTGTTATGACATTTGGCAAATGTATAAGACATTGGGGATTTTTAATGAGCTAATCCATCATTTTGAAATACAGCTTCTAGGTTTGAATGGTGTTTGTCCTTCTTTTATTACGGATCCAGTTCTCTTTCAAAAAATGGTAGTCAGACCTAACAGTCGAAAGATATACCCTAATGAACAATGTCCATGCGGTAGTGGATTAAAATACAAAAAGTGTTGTGGTCAAAAAACCTAATACGCTGTATTTGTGGAAAAACAGTCTCTATTGAAAAACTATATGTTTTGCACTGTAGTTATTGAACAGTTACAGTATTGTGTTTATCTTTTAATTGATTCGAAAAAAGTGCATTTCAACAGTCGATTACCGTTTTTTATTATACTATGTTATCTGATCGTTTTGCCCTTGTTTTTGCCCTTATGAGCGCCCATTGATTACATGGGACGATATAATACAAGGGAAAACATAAGGGAAAGCACACTTGCATAAATTCCAGTGTTTTCAAGGGGGTACGGCTTTGCAGGTAATAAACTATAACATCAAGTGAAGGGCATTAAATGCAACCGCTTCCAATCGGAAAATAATACAAATTATAAGGAATTTATTCCATTTAAACTCGTGTAATAGAAGATTAATATACATATAAAGAAAGAAGGCAGGCAGAACCGCCTGTTGAAAGAAACATGAATCAGATGGAGGGTATGTTAATGGGTGATTTGCAATTAGTTAAGAAATTTAAGGTAAATGATGGTTTTTTTGGCAGATATGAAAAACTGGTAAAAGATGTAGTGCTTCCTTATCAGGAAAAGGCGCTCAATGACCAGATTGAAGGTGCAGACAAAAGTCACTGCATCGAGAACTTCCGCATGGCTGCAGAGAAGTTAAAGACCGGAAAGTGTAACGGTGAGTTCTATGGTATGGTATTTCAGGACAGTGATGTGGCAAAGTGGTTAGAGGGTGCCGCTTATTCTCTGGCACAGTATCCGGATGCTGAGTTGGAAAGACGTTGTGACGAAATTATTGATCTGATCGGCGAGGCACAGCAGGAGGACGGTTATCTCAATACCTACTTTACCGTAAAGGCTCCGGATAAAAGATGGACAAACCTGCAGGAAGCGCATGAATTATACTGTGCAGGGCATATGATGGAAGCTGCCGTTGCCTATGCAGAGTGTACCGGTAAGGTCAAACTGTTAAATATTATGTGTGGTATGGCAGATCATATTTATAAGCATTTTATTGAAGAGGGAGCGGAAGGATATTCGGGACATCCGGAGGTAGAACTGGCATTATTGAGGTTGTACCGCTGTACGAAGAATGAGAAATATAAGGAATTAGCACTTCATTTCATAAACGTAAGAGGTGTGGACAGTGATTATTTCTGTAAGGAAAAAGAAAGAAGAAAATGGACAGTATGGAATGCGGATCCGGAGGACAAAGAATACACGCAGTGCGGTGCCCCGGTCAGGGAACAGACGAAGGCCACCGGTCATGCTGTAAGAGCTGTATATTTATATACCGGTATGGCAGATGCTGCAATGGAAACCGGTGACACTGCATTGGCAGAGGCCTGTAAGACTCTCTGGAACAATATTACCCAGTGCAGAATGTATGTAACAGGTGGCATTGGTTCTGCTTATGAAGGTGAAGCTTTTACCAAGGACTATCATCTGCCAAACGATACCGCCTATGCAGAGACCTGTGCGGCAATCGGTTTGATTTTCTTTGCCAATAAAATGCTTTATCTGGAAAGGGATCGAAAATATGCTGATGCAATGGAACGTGCATTATATAATTGTGTGCTGGCAGGAATGCAATTAGATGGAACCAGATTCTTCTATGTCAATCCACTGGAGACTTTACCAGGTATTTCAGGGGAAGCAAAGACTCACAGGCATGCTCTTCCGGTAAGACCTAAATGGTTTGCCTGTGCATGCTGTCCGCCTAATGTGGCAAGAACGTTATCTTCTATATCTGAATATGCATGGCATATGACCCGGGATGCATTGTTTTCGAACTTATATATTGATGGCACGTTAGATTTAACAGAAAATATTGGCGGTAAAATAATCTTAGAGACAGCCTATCCGTACGATTCTGTTATTAACTACAAATTTGCACCGGAAAAGGAAACGATGTATGTACCTTTAGCAATCCGTATTCCGGTATGGAGTGAGAATACGAAGATTCTCTTAAACGGGAAGCCGGCAGAGTATGAAATGAAGGCAGGATATGCTTATATTTCCGGAGAATATGGGGCAGAAGATATCATAACTGTAGAGCTGGATATGGAGGTAAAGAGAGTATACACAAGCACCAGAGTGGCAGCTAACTCAGGAAAAGCAGCATTGCAAAGAGGACCGCTCGTTTATTGCGCAGAGGGTGTGGATAACGACAATGATGTATTATCTCTAAGCCTGAAAAAAGATGGAAAAATTACACTTGGCGAATACATACCGGATAAATTATGTGGTATTCAGGAATTGCATGCAGAGGGCTATCGGGAAGCCGTCAGTGATGACCTCTATAGCTATGATGCACCGGTAACAAAGGAATGTCAGATTACTTTAGTGCCATATTATACCTGGGCTAATCGCGGATTGAACCAGATGAGAGTATGGATTCCTATCAGATAACAAAAATCCCACACATGAGTGTGGGATTCAGACTGTAGACAAAGTTGCTCTGGAATTTACATCCCAGAGCAATTTTTCTTT
>ERZ791915.191-NODE-191-length-79326-cov-5.818799_pt1 | contig 79326 bp, 54 predicted proteins | sample MGYA00510139_ERZ791915 | MGnify/ENA primary metagenome ERZ791915 (study PRJEB30046, sample SAMN00792117) | human gut metagenome | study: EMG produced TPA metagenomics assembly of the A metagenome-wide association study of gut microbiota in type 2... | reverse complement strand
GTAGAGCATCCGGCTGTTAACCGGAGGGTCGTAGGTTCGAATCCTACTCGGGGAGCTCCGGCCCGTTGGTCAAGCGGCTAAGACGCGGCCCTCTCACGGCTGAAACAGGAGTTCGATTCTCCTACGGGTCATCATCTCTGTTTCAAAAGGGAGAAAATTTAATATGGCGACATAGCCAAGTGGCTAAGGCAGAGGACTGCAACTCCTTGATCTCCAGTTCAAATCTGGATGTCGCCTTAAAGAGAAGAGAGTGGAAGTATAAATGCTTTCACTCTTTTTCGTTGTATATAAAAATAATTATCAACAAATGCCTTTTCAGTTGACAGCTTTTACGGGGATTATATATAATAAATACAACAACAAAAACTAGGAGGACAGAGTGATGAAAATAAATCCAGAGTTATGGAAACAGGATTTACCAGCTTTTAAAGAAAAAACAAATGCTTTTTACAGAGGAGAAGTTCCTAAAAACCAGTACAAAGGATTTTCAGGTTTTTATGGTAGCTATGCTCAAAAGGGTGGCAAAGCCAGTATGCTCCGTCTTCGTATGACAGCAGGTCGAGTAACAAAAGAAAAAATGGCTTTTGTTACAGATTCCATAAGAAAATACAATATTAATCATTTACATTTTACTACTTGTCAGACAATACAGCTACACGATTTACAGCCGGAAGTTCTCTATCCTGTTATGGAAAATGCACTTTCACATAATATTGTAACTATGGGTGGTGGTGGAGATTTTCCTCGTAATGTAATGTGCCCACCTCTTTCTGGTGTTGAACAAGGGGAATATTTTAATGTATTGCCTTACGCAGAAATTGCAGGAGAATACCTTATGAATTTTATAAAGGCTGAAAAAATGCCTAGAAAATTAAAGGTTTGTTTTTCTAATTCTCCAAAGAATTTTACTCACGCAACATTTAGAGATTTAGGTTTTGTAGCCAATGAAAATGGCAAATTTGATGTATATAGTGCCGGTGGTCTTGGCAACAACTATAAAATGGGCGTTAAAGTAGCTGAAAATGTAGAGCCTAATAAAATATTGTTCTATATTAAAGCTATGTGGTTGACTTTCCGTACTTATGGAAATTATGAAGACAGAGGTAAGGCAAGAACTCGTTATATGCAGGAGGCTTTAGGCGGTGCTGAAAACTACGCAAAAGCCTATAACGAAAAACTTCAAGAAGTTTTTGCATCTGGAGAAGATTTAAACATTGAGCCACAGTCTTTGGAATTTAGTAAAAAAAGTAATGGTACTACAGCAGAGGGTTTCAGAGTAATTCCTCAAAAACAAGAGGGACTTTATACAGTTATGTGGCACCCAATAGGTGGTCAGCCTAATTCAGATGTATTTTGCAAGTTAAATGACTATATACAGAGTATTGAAGGTGCTGAATTGAGATTATCTCCTGATGAAAGTGCTTATATTATCAACCTTACTGGCGATGAGGCAAAGGAAGTTTTAGCTATTACTGAAGAAAATACTGCCAAAAATGTATTTGAAACATCAGTAAGCTGTATTGGTGCAAGCATTTGTCAGGTAGGTCTTAGGGATTCTCAAAGCCTTTTAAGAGCTTGTGTTGAGGCTGTTAAAAAGGCAAACATAAAGGAAAATGCACTTCCACAAATTCATATTTCCGGTTGCCCATCTTCTTGTGGTACACATCAAATTGGTGCTTTAGGTTTCAGAGGTGCTGTAAAGTCTGTAGACGGTAAGCCACAGCCAGCTTTTATACTCTATGTAAACGGTTGTGATATACAGGGAAAAGAGATTTTTGGCCACGAAGTTGGTACTATTTTAGCATCTGATATTCCTGAATTTATTGTAGAGTTAGGTCATACTGTTGAAAATAGTGGCAAGGACTTTAATTCTTGGAATGATGAAGAAAATAAAATTGATAAAATAGCAGAAAAGTTTGTTAAATAAAATATTTCTTAAAAGCTGATGTTATTTCTACATAGGGATAACATCAGCTTTCTTTATAAATTAACGAAGATAATTAATTAATCAAATAGAGCTTAGAAACATTGATTTTTTGGCTGTTTTATAGTATTATTATGTGGTAAAAACAGGAGGGTGTTATGGCTGAGAATAAAAACACAACTGAAAATAATAAAAATTCTGGTATAGCAGAAAATAACGAACAGCTTTGGGAAAGAATTATGGAGAAAACCCAAGATGAATTCTTAGATGATAGTGAAGAAAATTCAGAAAAAATAGAAGAAATAGAAGATTTAGAAAATGACATAGAGGAAACAGAGGAACAGGGGGAAAAGGCTGAAAGTACCGAAGATACTGAGGATACAGAAGAAGGAAAAGAGCCAGAGGAAATGAAAGAAAAATCTGCAAAGAAGAAAAAGAGAAGTATATACAGTAGTACATTAAACTATATTTCTGGTTTTACAGGAAGTTTAAAGGCTGTTGTCATAGCTGTGGCTGTTCTTGCTATTGTGGCAGTTGGTATATTTGTTGCTGTAAATAGTGGCAATATCAAAATAGGCGAGGCACAGGCATCTTTTTCACAGGAATATAGTATGAGTTCACAGGCTCAATTCTATAGCTGTAACAACAGTATTTTCTTTAGTTCTAAAGACGGTATGTCTTTACTTGACAAAAAAGGCAATACTGTATGGACAGATACATTCTCTATGACAACACCTGTTATGTTAAGTGATGGCGAATATACAGCTGTTGCTGATAAAGGTGCTAAAACTATGAATGTATACAACCTTAAAGGCAAGGCTTATACAGTAAATACAGAGGGTGTTATAACTACTTTTGCTATTAATCCTTTAGGTTATAGTGTTGTTATGTGCCAAAGTTCAGGGGAAAGTGATTATACAGCATTTTGTTATTCTCCAGACGGAAAGGTTGCATTTAAGGGTAGTTATGTAGCAAAAGACGGACTTCCAGCAGCTATTGATATTTCTGATGACGGTAGAATAATTGGTATCAGCTTTATAAATATTTCAAGAATAAAGATTAAGTCAAAGGTAAACTTCTACTTTGTAAATACAGAAGATGCTAAGACTACAGATAATTCTGATGCTATTTTCTCTGGCGTTGAAATGGATAGCGAAGTGGCTGCCGTTGTTCACTTTATGCCAGACAACAGCTGTATTGTGTCAACAGATTCTAAACTTTACAGCATTGGTGGTAGAATTACAAACAAGGAAAATTACAAAGAAAATTGGAAAATTGAATATCCAAACTATGTTTCAGCTTTCAACATAGTAGACAATAAATATATTGCAGTTGCCTACGGCAGTACAAAGACAATTACTGACAACAGCGATAATGTAAATACTGTACATTGGTACAATATGAGAGGTAACGAAATAGGTTCTGCTAAATTTGATGAAACTATTACAGCTATGTACTCTAATATGGAAAGTACAATAGTTGCTATGGGCAAAGTATTTGATGCTATGGATGTAAGAGGCAAGCACCTTTGGGAATACAGAGCATTACAGACTGTAAACAGTATGCAGTTATTCGACTCAACAGACAGAGTTATACTTGCTACAGCTAACAAAATGCAGCTTTTCAGCGTTAAAAAGGGTGCTAATATGGTAGAGGATAACGAGGCTTTGGACCCTAACGGCGAAGATACATCAGTAGAAACTACTACAGCATCTACTACAACTGCTCAGACTACATCAGCAAGTTAGGAGAGAGATAATTGAGTGATTATATAATGGGATTAATACAAAATCCTGTAGACCTTATTATTTTACTTATAATTATATACTTTATGGCCCATGGGGCAAAGAAAGGTTTTATAATCTTTGCCCTCAGAGGCTGTTATAAATTGATTTCAATAGGTGGTTCTTACATTATTTATCCATTTATTACAACTCTTATGAGAACTACACCTATTTTTGATATGGTAAGTAATGTGGTTAAGAAAAGTCTTAATCTTCAAAATGTGGCATCATCTACACAACAACAGCAGATAGACGCTATTAACAGCCTTTCTGTGCCACAGCCTATTAAGACTATGCTTTTAGACAACAACAATTCTGTTGTACATGGCTTATTAAATGTTCAAAATGGTGTTGTTGACTATATTTCAAGATATATTGCGAACATTATTTTAAATATTTGCGTTGGTATTATAGTTTATTTTATATTTTCTTTTGTTCTCAGAACTATTATGAAGTTGGGTAGGTTTATATCAAAGCTCCCAATTATAAGCACTTTTAATGCCATTGCCGGTGGTGCTTTAGGTATTGTAGGTGGTGTAGTTTTTGTATGGGTAATATTTACAGTAATGAACATATTTATTACTAACGACTTTTTCAGCGTTTTAAATGACAAAATAGCTACATCATACCTAGGTAAATACCTTTATGACAACAACTTAATTTGGAATATTATTAAAAACAACTTATTTATGAGATAGAATTTTAGGAGAAAGTATGCTTGAAAAATATGTAACAATAAAAGGCACAGGTCAGGCTGAAGTAGTAGAAAAAAAGTCCAGATTTATTGCCAATGTAGTTCCTGTTCATTCAGAGGAGGAGGCTATGGCAGAAATCGAAAAGTTCAGAAAAAAATACTATGATGCCAGACACAATGTATTTGCTTTTCAGGTAGGTAATGAAAAGCAGTTACAGAGATACAGCGATGACGGAGAACCTAGTGGTACAGCAGGTATGCCTGTTTTAGATGTTATAAGAGGCAGAGATATTCACGATGTTCTCATTGTCGTAACCCGTTATTTTGGTGGCACATTACTTGGCACAGGTGGTCTTGTAAGGGCTTATGGTCAAAGTGCCAAAGAGGGTTTAGCTGCTGCTGGACTTATAGAAAGAACATTGTACAAGGCTGTTCATGTTAAAACTGACTACAATATGTCAGGCAAGGTACAGTACGAGGCTTTAAATACTGGAAATATTATAAAGGATACAATTTACACAGATAATGTGGAATTTATAATTCTAGTAGAAAGCAACAATGTAGAGGGTTTTGTAAAGAGTATTGTCAATCTCACATCAGACAAGGCTGAAATTGTTGTGGGAGAAGAAGAATATTTGGATAAAGTAATTGAATAGGTAAAACATTTTAAGGCTCATTCCTAAGGGAATGGGTCTTTTTTTGTGCGAAAAAATTTAGGTGTTGGGTGGGGGTGTGTATTTAGGATTTAGGGTGTCGATGATGTTTAGGAGTTTGTGGGAGTACGGATTAAGTCACATATTAGCCTTGCTAATATGTTCTGACCCTAGGGTAAGGGTTAAGGGTGTCGATGATGTTCAGGTATTCGAGAAAGTACGGGTCAAGTCATACATTAGCGAGGCTAATGTATTCTGACCCTTAGTTTTTTTAGTTTTATGTGGACTTTGTCCACACAATGGGCGTTGCCCCTTGACCCCATAAGCCTTTAAAAAGGCTTAACCTAAACTTTTCTATTTTATTTTTATCCTTTTTATGTTTTTTCAAATTTTTTTATAAAATTTGAAAAATATGTCACGAAATGTCATGGTAGTTGATTTATTATCCAAGATGTAGCAAGGAGATGTTACAGAAAGGAGGAAGCAACATGTTTAATTTTCAATTTCCCTTTTTTCAGACAGAGCGAATTAACAAAGGAATAGAAAATGGTTTTATGACAAGTGAAGAATACATTTTAGAGCAGATAAAGGAATTTGAAAGTTCCATAAAAAGGCGAAATATGATAAAGGGTTACGAATATTTTACTGGCAGGCATGATGTACTTTTAAAGAAAAGGACAGCCATTGGCATAGGTGGAGAGCCTACAGAAATACACAATGTACCCAACAACAGAATTGTTGACAACCAATACAGAAAGCTAGTTATTCAAAAGGTTAATTATTTATTAGGCAAGCCTATAACATTAAACAGCAGTAATTCCAAGTTAAACAAGGTCTTAAAGGAAATATTTAATGCTGACTTTGATATGACATTAAAGGCTATTTGTGAGGACAGTTTAAACTGTGGTTTAGGTTGGTTATTTACTGGATATGACAGCAACGGAAATTTTGCTTTCAAGAAAATAAATCCATGGGAATTAGTTCCTATTTGGGAAGACAGTGAACACAAGGCTTTATCCTACGCCATAAGGTTTTATGATGTAGTCAATTATGAAAACAAGAAAAGGATTACAAGGCGAAAAATTGAGGTTTATGACAGAAAAGGTATAAGCAGATTTTACATAGACAGAGGAAAAATGGTACATGACGGCAAGGAGTGGTTTACACCATATTTTTGTACAAGCAAACAGGGTTACGGTTGGGAGAAAATACCCCTTATTGCCTTTAAGTACAACCATTGTGAAGAGCCTCTCATATTAAGGGTAAAGTGTTTACAAGACGGACTTAACATTTTAGAGAGCAATTTCCTCAATTCTATGGAAGAAGACCCTAGAAACACCATTTTAGTTCTAAAGAATTATGATGGCGAAAATCTAGGAGAATTTAGACAGAATTTGTCTACTTACGGTGCTGTCAAAGTAAGAACCATTGACGGTGCTATGGGTGGAGTTGAAACACTATCCATACAGGTAAATGCTGAAAATTACAAGGCTATAATTGATATTTTTAGAAAGGCTGTTATTGAAAATGGTATGGGTTATGATGCCAAAGATGACAAGTTAAGTGGCAATCCTAATCAGCTTAACATAAAGAGTATGTATTCAGACATTGACATTGACGCCAACAATATGGAAATGGAATATCAAAGTTCCTTAATGAAAGTTATATGGTTTGTTAAACAACACCTTGCCAATACTGGCAGTGGAAGTTTTGGAGATATTGAAACTAAGCCTATTTTTAACAGAGATATGCTTATAAATGAAAGTGAAGCAATAGACAACTGTATCAAGTCTTTAAACATTATAAGCAAGGAAACAGCTATTTCAAAGCATCCATGGGTAGAGAATTTGGAAAAGGAATTAAAGAGAGTAGAAAAGGCAAAGGAGGAGAAGATTGGAGAACAAAATTTACATAAACCACAGGGGAACAATATTCAATCCTGAGCCTATTGAAGAAATACAATGGTCTACAAGGTTATATGGTGCTGGGGAGCTTAAATTCAAAGTATTAAAGGACAATGTAATGGACTTTAAGGAGGGGGACCAAGTTACCTTTTACAGGAACAATGTTCCTATATTTAAGGGTTATGTTTTTTCTAAGGAAAGGCATAAAAATTCTCCTATTACTGTATTTTGCTATGACCAGTTAAGGTATTTTAAGAATAAAGACACATACACTTACAGCAATATAACAGCTAGTGGTTTACTAAAAATGATTGCCAGCGACTACAATCTGACAACGGGAGATATAGCAAATACAGCTTATGTACTACCACCCAGAATAGAAGACAATTCTACACTTTTTGACATAATGTACAATGCTTTGGAAAGTACGGAGAAATACAACAGGCAAAAGTATGTTTTATATGACGATTTTGGGGCTATTGTCTTAAAAAATTCCCTTTATATGGGTTCTAGTTTTTTAGCTGACAGTAGTGACATTATTGAGTATAAATACACAAGCTCTATTGACTCAAATGTATACAACAGCGTAAAGCTAAAGTATGAAAAAACTACAAAATATACGCATACCAGTAATGTATATACAGCCAAGGATACTGAAAAAATAAAAGAATGGGGACTTTTGCAACTTTATGAGCATATTGGAGAGAATATAGATGGTAATGCCTATGCAAATATGCTTTTAAACAAATACAAAACAAAGTCCAGAACTTTGAAAATATGTACCTTTGGAGATATTTCAATGAGGGCAGGAACTATTATAAATGTCAATTTAGACATTGGGGACTTTGTACTTAACAACAGGTTTACTGTCAGAGAGTGTGAACATACCTACAGAGATAATGAGGAGTATATGTGGCTTACTGTTGACGGAGGTGTTTTAAATGAGTGATTTATGTAATGCTGTAAAAATATTAGCACAGGAGGCTATTAATTCTCAAAAGCCTTTGGAGGCTGTTTTTGGAAAGGTTATAAATGAAAGTCCATTAAAAATAGAAACAGAGCAAAGGCTTATTCTTACAAAGGATTTTATTACTGTAGCTGAACATTTGAGAGAAAGGACAATAAATGTTCATATAGATGACAGAACTGTAGCTATAAAAATAGATAACAGCCTCAAAAAAGAAGACACAGTAATTATGCTAAGGCAACAAGGTGGTCAGAGATACATTGTACTAGACAGGGAGGGATAAGTGTGACACCGGAAGTAATAAAAGCAGAAGAAATTACACAAAGCCCTAGTTATACCTACAGGCTTAAAAGTACAGAAGTAAATGGTTATTGTGACAGTCTTGAGGCTTTAAGGCAGAGTATATATTGTATTCTCTCTACTGACAGATATGACTACATTATATATTCCAGAAATTATGGTATTGAAATAAAGGACCTTATAGGAAAGCCTATTTCCTATGTTTGTGCTGTTATAAAAGGCAGAATTGAAGAAGCACTATTAATTGATGACAGAATAGAAAGTGTGACAGACTTTGTCATTACAAAGGGAAAGGGGTCTGTACTTGTAGCATTTACAGTTGTTTCGTCTATGGGTGATGTGAAAATAGAAAAGGAATTTGAATTTTAGGGGGAATTAAATGTACGAAAATTTAACTTATGAAAGAATAATGAGCAGAGTTCTTGCCAATGTTCCTAGTAATGTAGATAAAAGGCAAGGCTCTGTAATATATGATGCTGTTGCCCCTGTATGTAGTGAAATAGCTCAGATTTATGTTGCTTTAGACAACTGTCTTAATGAGTCCTTTGCTGATACAGCACAGAGAGATTATTTGGTTTTAAGGGCAAAGGAAATAGGACTTGAACCTAAGAAAGCTACCAATGCCATTCTCAAGGGAGAGTTTCAGGGGAACATTGATATTGGAGATAAATTTGCTCTTGATGATTTGAGATATACTGTCACAGAGAAAATAAGTGAGGGTGTTTACAAACTAAAATGTGACACAGCAGGAAGTGTAGGAAATACCAAGTTTGGAACTCTTATTCCTATAGAATACAATCCATATCTTGTGTCAGCTGTACTTACTTCTGTTATTACAGAGGGAGAAGATGAGGAGGACACAGAAAGCTTCAGAGCCAGATATTTTGAAAATATAGGCAGTAAGGGCTATGGTGGGAATAAGGCTGATTACATAAACTGGGCAAAGGCTATAAGTGGTGTAGGACAGGCAAGAGCAATCAGGGCATATGACGGAGGTGGAACTGTAAAGGTAATTATACTTGACAGCAGTAATGGTGTTCCGTCTAGTGAACTTTGTAATTCCGTAAAGGAAAAACTGGACCCAGCAGACAGCACAGGTTGTGGCAAAGGTGTAGCACCTATTGGTCACAGAGTAAATGTAGTAGGTGCTAAGGCTAGAAAGCTAACCATAAATATTAGTGTAAGTTTAGGCTCGGGGTATTCAAAGGACAATGTTAAGGAAAGTATAAAGCAGGCTGTAACCCAGTATTTTAATGAGCTTAATTCTAAATTCAGCAGTACAGATAACATTACTGTAAGCAGTTTGCAGATTATTTCAAGAGTATGCAATATTGAGGGCATAACTACTATTGCACAGCTGAATATTGAGGGTCAACACAACATTGTATTAGCTGATGATGAAATATGTGGCACACCAGTTATAAATATGGAGGTGTAGTATATGGCTTTAAATGACTATTTGCCACTATTCCTTAGAAATGTAAAGGAATTTGGAATTATAAATTCGGCTTTTGATATAGAGAATGAAGAAATACAAAAGGCTATTGCTGATTTTATGAAAGAAAATTTTGTAACTACAGCTGAAAATCAAGGTTTAAGTCGTATGGAAAAAATACTTGGCATTAATGGAGAGGGAAATTCTGTAGCTTTAAGGCGATACAATATTTTAGCTGAAATGAGAAAAGGAAAACAGGACTTGATTTCACTTTTGACAAAATTTTCTTCTGGTGTGGAGTATGAATTTACTGATGAATACAATTTGAAAATAAAGGTAGCATCAGAGGGGCGAGAGTATTTGCCGGCTATAAAACAGCTACTTGAAAAATATGTGCCTTGCAACATAGCACTAGAGATTAATCAAATGTATGCTACACACCTGATGACAGCAGAGTGTACACATTTACAGTTAAATAGTTATAGTCACAAGGAAATAAGAGAAAGGAGATAGACTATGGGAGAAATGGAGTTATTTTTTAAAAGCAATAAAGAGAATAGGGAAAACAGGGAAATGCCTGTATGCAGTACCTTAAAAGATGAAAATGGTAATGTGGTTATGTGGCAGATTAGACATATTACTACAGAGGAAAATGAGGATATAAGACAGGAGTGTATGGAGGAAAAGGGTGGCAAATACAGACTTAATGTAAACAAGTATTTAAGTAAAATTACAGCTATGTCTGTAGTTTACCCTAATTTATATGATGCCGATTTGCAGGACAGCTATGGCAAAAAAACTCCGGAATCACTTTTAAAGGCTATTGTAGATTGCCCAGGAGAATACGATTCTCTTGTATCATTCGTTCAGGATATAAACGGATTTACAAGCCTTAGAGAGGATATTGAAAAGGCAAAAAAATAATAAGAGAGGGAGATTTTCAAGCCAACTATGCTTATTATTGCTTGCACCGGATTGGAATATTACCCTCTCAGTTTATGACAATGAGCCAAAAAGAAAAGGCTTTTATTATAGGAGCAATAGATTTGAAACTTGAAAAGGAGGGCAGATAATGTATCAATTTTGGCTAGGAGATATACTGTTGCCTATTACACCGGAAAAAGTAACTATTGCCTGTGGCACTAAAAACACACTTTTTGACTGCGTAAATGGTAATGAAGTAGTTTTTCCTAAAACGGGAAAATTAAAGACTATAAAATTTCAGGCTATTTTGCCTAATACAGAGTATCCTTTTTCCAGATATGTTTATGGATTTAAAGATGCAGATTATTTTAAAACGGCTATTGAAAAGTTAAAAAGTGACTTAAAGCCTTTCCATTTTGTAATCACTAGGGAAGTTAATATTACTAAGGTTTTAAATTATACAGATATTGAGGCTGTTATAGAGGATTACAGCTTTACAGAGTCTGCTGACAATGGTTATGACATTGTTATGGATATTACTTTAAGAGAGTACAGAGCTTTTGGTGCTGTATATGTTGAGGAAAGTGGAAGAAGTAGTTCATCAGTAGAAAGAACAGATACAGAAAAGAAAGTAAATACATATACTGTCGTTTCAGGAGATAGTCTTTGGAAAATAGCAAAGCGTATTTATGGCGATGGAAGCAGGTGGAGAGAGATTTTTAATGCCAACAAAGATAAAATAACAAATTCCAATTTTATAAAAGTTGGTATGGTGTTAAATATACCGTAGTAAAGAGGGTGGTAAAAATAGATATTTTAGACATTATAGAGGGGCTTTATAATGTGGAAAACTCAAATATTTTTATAGAAAATTACTTAAAAAGTGAAACTATGTTCGATAAAGAAAATCCAGTAAATAAGAGGGTTAGAGCTACAAACAATACTTTTTCACAATATGGAGAAAATTATCCACAAAATAAATGTGGAAATGTGGAAAACTTGTTTTTTGAAAAATTATTCAAGGATAGCTATGAAAATAATATGACAAATATTGACAAATGTGCTGTTTTACAGGGGTTAGGCGGAAATATAGGTGCTATAGAAGATTTAAGTAACAACAGTAAAAATATAGTCGAAAAATACATAAAAAGCTGTGAAACAGTAGTAAATACTGGGGCTACAGGTGGGTATGTGCATAACACAGTTGATAAATTGTTTACAAATGTTAAAAACCAAGGTGTTATTAACAATTTTGACCCTATGGAAGAAAATATTAATAAAATTCAAAAAGTATGTTCGACTGAAAAAGACTTTATACCACAAATTGTGAAAAATAGTGAGGTTACAAGTCCCATTTTTCAATCTATGGAGAAAAGCTCTATAGTCGATGATAGAAGTTATATTCCACAAGCTATGGAAAGAAATTATACAAGCTCAGACAACAGTTCTTCTATAAATATAAATATGGGCGGTATTACGCAAAATATAACCGGACAAAATGGTGAAGATATATTGGACATTCTTGTAGAGAAACTTGTGAAAGGCATTAATACAGGAGGAGAAAGTCCAAGATAAAGGAGGAAGTATGAATACAAATTATGGATTAACATATCCAAAGGAAACGGATTTTTATGACATAAATATATTTAACAGCAATTTTAGTGCTTTAGCTGACGGTATTGACAAGGCAAAAAACAATAATACGGTAAAGAGTAACTACGAAATTGTAATAGCGTCAGAAAATAGTAGTGAAAGAGTTAAGAAGGCTGCTGATTTTATATGTTCAGCAGAGGACTCGTCTATTGTTTTTCAAAATGCAATAAATTCGGCAGAAGACGGCTGTTCTATATTTGTGGCAAGTGGATATTATAAATTTAAGTCTACTGTCAATATAAACAAAACACTTTACATACATGGTTGTAACAACACTACCAATTTATATCAGGTTGGTGGCAATAGTGTAAAGGCTATTTTTAATATTACTGGGAAAGATGTAGAGCTTAAAAATTTAAAATTTGGCGATAGCAAGGGTAATGAAAGTGAGCCTTTACTGTATGTAAGAGCTGAAAACATAGTAATAGATACTTGCTGGTTCGCACAGTATCAGAACACACAATTAAATGTAAATTCAATATGTTTTAAAAACTGTTCAGCGTTTATGAGAATAGTAAATTGTTGCTTTGCAAGAATGGAAAATGACACAGCAACAATTATAAATTGTAGTAGTGTGCCTTCAGCAGGCATTATAAGCGGAAACTACTGCCTGTCTAATAACTATATGGGCAATATGCCTGTAAAAATAAGTGTTATGGACAGCTCATCAAAATCAAAATTAATAATAGGAAATCAAAATACAGAATTTGTTTGATAATTAAGGAGGAAAAAATTTATGGCAAAATTTAATAGTAAAACATTCAATCCGGAGGCTTTTGGTGCATACATTGAAAGGATTCCGAAATTAAATAAAAACGAACTTATCAGAAGTAGGGCTTTAAGAGGAAACAGCGAAATCAGAAATGCTTTTAGCAATCAGACAGGTACAGCCTATGCAATATTACCTATGTACGGTTTACTTGACGGAGAACCTCTCAACTATGATGGCGAAACAGATATTATGGCTGATACAACAACTTCATATGAAAGAGGTGTAGTTGTTGTAGGTAGAGCAAAGGCGTGGGTAGAAAGCGACTTTGCAGAGGATATTACTGCCGGTGGTGGCTTTATGGATTCAGTAGCACAGCAGGTGTCAGAATATTTTGACGATGTGGACCAAGACACATTACTTGCTATTTTAACAGGTATTTACAATATGACAGGAGAAGAAAATCTCAAGTTTGTAAATGAGCATACCTACGATATTACATCAGAAAATGACGGAATGGTAGAGCCAGCTACATTGAACAAGGCTATTCAGAAAGCAGGTGGGGATAATAAGAACTCTTTTACTATTGCTATTATGCACTCAGAAGTAGCAACAAACCTTGAAAATCTCAATCTTCTTGCTTACTTAAAGCAGACCGACAGAAATGGTATTCAGAGGGATTTAACTCTTGCTACATGGAATGGCAGAGCTGTTTTAATTGATGATTCTATGCCGGTTAGTGAGGGTAAAGACGGCAAAAGTGTCTACACTACATATATTTTAGGTGAAGGTGCTTTTGACTACGAGGATATTGGTGCTAAAGTACCTTACGAAATGGACAGAAATCCAATGGTAAAAGGTGGTCAGGATACTTTATATGTCAGACAGAGAAAGTGCTTTGCACCTTTTGGCATCAGTTATACAAAGAAAAATCAGAAAACATTGTCACCAACTAATAAGGAGCTTGCAGACGGTCAGAACTGGGAGCTTGTCAATGACGGTTCAGAAGAACCAAAATATATTAACCACAAGGCTATTCCTATTGCCAGAATTATTTCAAAGGGCAGAGCGTAAATGTTAAATTACGATGATGTTGTTTTAAGACTTTTATCACTAGGCTATGAACTTCAGGAAGATGACGAATTTACATTGGAACAGGCTATGATTGAAGCAGAACAGTATATTATGAATTACTGTAATTTAGAGTCTGTACCGGAGGGATTAAAATATGTTGCCACAGATATATGCTGTGGCAGTTTCCTCCAAACCAAGGCTTCTATGGGCGAGCTAGATGGTTTTGATGTGGAAAGTGCTGTTTCCAATATTCAGGAGGGTGATGTAAGCATTTCATTTAATGAAGGAATTAATCATTCTCAGCTTTTTGACAACCTTATAAATACACTTACTAAAAAGGAAAGTGAATTAGTATGCTACAGAAAAATGCGTTGGTAAAGGCTAAAAAGGCTGTTGAAAGTCTTATGAATTTATACTGTGACATTTACGAATATAGTGAGGTCACAGAAGATAGTATTACAAGGCACAAAAGGCAGATAGTACATAGTAATGTGCCTTGTAGAATATCCTATGCTACAGGACTTTTTAACGGTAAGCTAAAGTCAGGACAGGAGAAAAATTCAGACGGTGTTTCATTACAGGGAACAACTGTGAAAATGTTTTTTCCTAAGGAAATAAGCATAAAAGAGGGTAGTTACATAGTAGTGAAAAGTGAAAATAAAACAACGGAACTTAAAAATACCGGAGCTACAGCAGAGTTTCAAACTCATTGTGAAGTTGTAGCCGAATATGTTAAGGAGTGGGCGTAGTGGTTAATGAAATTATAAAGACAATGGGTAAGCAGTTGGGAAAGAAATTTCCTGACTGCAAGATTTTTGCTGATGAAGTACCACAGGGGTTTAAAGAACCTTGTTTTCAGTTGGAGTGTACAGAAATAAAGAATAGCCTCTATCTGGGAAAAAGGTATAAATCTGAAAATACATTTGAAGTAAGGTACTATGGAAATGGTGGAAGAATGGATAGCAATGATGTTGTTATGGCATTGTTTCAACTGTTTTCTACACTTGAAATGGAAGATGGACCTATTATGGGTACTAATATGACAATGGAGAAAAATGATGACAATATTTGCTTTACAGTAAGTTATAACTGTTTCTTCATATATGATGAAGAAAAGCCAATTATGAATAAATACGATTTTACAATAGAGGAGGAAGTAATTTGAAAAACAGACTTTTAGAAATGGGTATTGATGAAGAAAACTGCAATAAAATTTTGGAAATGTTTAATAAAAGTATTGAAGAAAAGGACAGGGAAATTGCAGACATTAAATTGAATTATGAAATTGAAAATGTGCTTAATTCCTATAGTGTTAAAACAAATAAGGCTGTTAAGGCTCTACTAAATATGGAAGAAATTAAGTTTGATGAAAGTGGTAAATTGACTGGCATTAAGGAACAGCTGGATAATCTCAAAGGTAATAAGGATACAGAGTATCTTTTTAATAAGCAGGAGTTTAAGGGAACTGTGCCAGCTGACAGTTACGAAAATATTCCCAATGTAGAGGATATGAACTATACACAGCTTTGTGCCTATATGGAGAAAAACGGTAGTTTATAGGAGGTATTTATATGGAAGAAAAATTTGCAGTAGAAGAAATTAAAAAGTCAAAGAAGTATTGCAAATACATTGATATTTTGGGTGTTGTGCTTGATGAAAACGAGGAATACACCCTTGAAGAAGTAGATAAGGCAATAAATGACTTTTTGGAAAGTGAGGTGTAGTCTATGGCACTAGGTGGAGGAACATTTGTAACACAGAATAAGACAATTCCTGGGGCTTATATTAACTTTGTAACAACAGCTACAGGGGCAACAGTTTTTGGAGAAAGAGGTGTTGTAGCCTTAGGGGATAGTTTTAACTGGGGGTCTAATGATATTTTTGAAGTAACGGCTGAGGATTTTTATAAAAACAGTATGGCGTTGTTTGGCTATGATGCTTTAGATGGAAAAATGATTGGCATTAGAGATGTGTTCAAAAATGCTAAAAAAATATATGTTGGTAGAATAAATGGAAATAATGCAAAAAAGGCAAGCTGTACTTTTGGGGAGGCCAAATACACAGGTACAAGAGGTAATGACATTAAAATTGCTGTTTATTCAGACCCTGATGATAGCAGTTACAAAAATGTATATACATATGTAGGAACAACTATTGTAGATACTCAGAGGGTAAAGACTATGGCAGAATTAAAAGATAATAACTTTGTTGTATGGAAAAGAAATGCAACACTTACAAATACAGCAAGTACGCCAATGACAGGTGGCAATAACGGTTCTACAACTGGGCAGACAGTAGAAAAGTTTTTGGAAAGTATTGAAAATTACAGTTTTAATGCTCTTGCTGTAATTTCAGATAATGAAAGCATTAGTCAACTTGTGGCAGAGTACACAAAGAGAATGAGAGATACTGTAGGCAAGAAGTTTCAGGCAGTAATACATAACTACTTTGCTGATTATGAGGGTGTAATAAACATTGACCCTTATGCAGTATCTGAAGAAGATTATTTGGTGGCTTACTGGGTAGCTGGTGCAGTTGCAGGTTGTGAAATAAATGAAAGTCTTACTAACAAGGTATATGACGGAGAAATTGAAATAGATAGCCTTTATACTCAAAGCCAGCTTGAAAACAAGATTAAGTCGGGAGAATTTGTATTTCACAGAGTGGGGGACAAAATTAGGGTTTTAAAGGACATTAACTCTTTTGTAAGTGTGACTACAGAAAAGGGCAAAATGTTTCAGAATAATCAGACAGTAAGAATATGTGACCAAATAGCTAGTGATGTAGCTGTACTTTTTGAAGAATACTATATGGGCAAAGTGCCTAATGATACTTCCGGCAGAAATTCCCTTTGGTCTGACTTAGTAAAGTACCACGAAAAACTTGTAAATATAAGGGCATTAGATGAATTTGACGAGGAGGCTATTTCTGTAGAAATGGGCGAGAGCAAAAACAGCGTTGTTATTTATGAAAAGATATGCCCAGTAAACTCAATGGAACAGCTTTATATGAAAGTTACATTGGAATAAAGGAGGTTAAGGTATGAGTGTAATTATGAATGTAAGGGACACATTAAGTGCCAAAATGGCAGAATGTTATGTTACAATAGAAAACAATAGATACAACTTTATGCAGGCAATAAACTTAACAGCTAAAGTGGAGAAAACAAAAATTCAAGTTCCTATATTGGGCAAGACAGGCAGAGGAAATAGGTCTACAGGCTGGATAGGAAAGGGAAGTGCAAAGTTTCACTACAACACAAGTATTTTTCGTAGACTGTTAAAGGAATACAAAAACACAGGTCAGGATATATATTTTGATATTCAGGTGGTAAACGAGGACCCGTCAAGTGATGTAGGCAGACAGTCAGTAATACTTATTGATTGTAACATTGACGGAGGAGTGCTTGCCAAGTTTGATGCTGAGGGAGAATATTTAGAGGAAGATATGGATTTTACATTTGAAGATTTCAAAATTGTAGAAGAATTTAATAAAATAGACGGAATGTAAACCAAGTAAAAAGTCGATATACCATAGTGTATATCGGCTTTTTTAGTGCTGGCAGGTATTTACAAAATAGTTATAATTCTAATTAATGTTGTAAGTTTTTGATAAAAAGGAAATTTGTGCATTTTGTACAAAAGGCTGTTGATGTAAACAGGGATATTAAGGATAAAAATTATTAAATTAATGTAAATTTTAGAAGATTTAGGCTTAAATAGTGGGGTCACGCCTATATTTAGTTATAAAAAGTGAATATGGTAAATATGTATCAAAAAGTTTCTATAAATAAATATTAGAATTGTAAAAACTGGTGCTTTTTAGTGGGTTTGAATATTGCTTTTTAGGCGAAATTTAGATATAATGATATTGACTACGAGTATGTATGTTCGAAAAAAGGTGCTTTTGACTGGATAGACTGAGGTGCAACGGTTTGTTTAAGTGAGGAGGGCTGTTTTTTTGTCTTGTATTCGTAGGGACACTCGAGTCCAAGGTGTCAACTTTATATAAAGGAGGAATTTTTTTGAAAAAGCGATTATTAGCTATGGCATTAGCTACAACGATGCTTGTTACATCATTTAATGTAGTTTATGCTCAAGACGCAGAAGCAACAACAGAAACACCAGTTGTTGAAACTCAAGAAACTGCACCAGCTGATACTGTTGCTACTGGTGGTGCTGCAAGCGGCGATGAAGCGGAAACACCATCTAATAAATATGGTATCGTTGATGGCGAAACTTGGCCAACAACTTCTCCATGGAAAGCTACAGTTTTCGGTAGTGTAGGTACACAGGAAAGAATTGATAACTACGGTAATACTGAAAGTCCATTATACAAAAACGGTGTTATGCCTTACGATGTTAAGGAAAATGGTGACAGCGTTCAGGTAAGAATGGGTATACCAGATTACAATGACCCATCAAAGGCTGTTGATAGTCAGGGTAAGATTAGTTCTGACCAGGATGGTATTGTAATGTACTATCAGCAGTTAAAAGCAGATGACGATTTTACAATTTCTGCTACTGCACATGTAAATGGTATTAACAATGCAAACAATCAGGTTTCTTTCGGTGCTACAGTAAGAGATAAGGTACTTGTAAACGACGGTAACACTACAGATTCTATTACTCTTGGTGATTATGTTACAGCAGGTCCTATTGAAATGCTTAAAACAGTAAAGGGCGACGCTCTTCCAGGTGATATGAGTTTTGCATACACTAGAAAAGCTGGTGCACTTTCTGACAAGCAGACTACTACACTTACATCTGTACCACAGCCAGGCGATGATATTCCTGTAAGTATCAAGAAGTCTGGTACTAACTATACAGTTACATTTGGTACAGAATCAGCAGTAATTGATGGTTCTGGACTTTCAATGACTGATGATATTTATGTTGGTTTCTTTGCATCAAGATGTGCTGATATTACATATAACAATGTAAAGGTTAGCAAAGTTGGCGAAGTTGTTGAAGCTGGTGAAATGACTATCGGCGGTAACGGTTTCAACGGTAACGATGACCCATCATCAGCTAACTATGCAAGCAACTACAACAAACTTGAAAAGACTAGCGATTCAGCTTTCAAGGTATCTGTAGATGCAGCTTCAGCTGGTAAGGCTATTGGTAAGTTATCTAACTCTGAAGATTCTTACACTTACTATGCGTCTGAAATTTCAAAGGATGACGACTTTGTAATGACAGGTAAGATGAAGCTTGGTATGGGTACTACTGTTAACCCTAAGGAACAGGGCGGTTCTGGTCTTATTGTATTTGATAGCAAGTACAGAAAAGACGCTTCAGGTGTCGCAACTGATGTAGCTAATGGTGTAGCTGATGGTAATTCAGTTATGGCTGGTGCTATGGTTCCTGTTAAGCCAGCAAATGGCGAAAAGGGTGCAGCTTACCTTTGTGCAAGAGTTTCTAACGACAAGGGTAACAAGATTAAGTTTAGTGAAGAGTCTATTGGTACTAACCAGCAGGATTATGCAGATGAATTCACTTATACTTTAAGAAAGAGCGGTACAAGCCTTTCAATCACTATTAATGGTAGCAAGCAGGTTATTGATGTTTCTGACCTCTTTGCTAAGTCTGAAAAGCTTTATGTAGGTTACTTCGCAGCAAGAGATGCTTATGTTGATGTAACTGACCATAAGTTATCAGTTGGTAGCTCAAAGGTTAAGAGCCTTGAATTAAACTCTTTACCAAACAAGACTGACTACTATGTAGGTGAAACATTTGACTCTACAGGTTTAGCTTTAAAGGTTGTTTACGAAAACGGTACTACTGATATTATCGATAGCTTAGATGATATTACTTTAACTGGTTTCGAAGATACAACAGGTGGTAAGAATACATTCACATCTGTTGGTGAAAAGGAAATTAAGGCTTCTATAGGTTCTGCTTCTGTTACATTTAATGTAAATGTAAGAGGTAAGAAGGTAACAGACCTTAAATTAGACTATCTTCCAGTAAGAACTGACTTCCTTGTAGATACTGCATTTGACTCTAACGGTCTTACTCCAGTTGCTACATTCGAAGACGGTACTACAAAGACTTTAACAACTAAGAACTATAAGCTCTATGTAAATGGTAAGGAATTACCAGAAGGCACAGAACTCAAGTCTGATTTAGTTGGTAAGCAGACTGTTACAGTAATGTACACTGATGCTGATACAACTATTGACCCTAACAATGTTGGTGCAACTTACGACATCAATGTAAAGAATGCTAAGTTAGAGAGCATCAGAGTTGGTGTTATTCCTGATAAGACAAACTTCGTTCAGGGCGAAAGCTTTGATGATTCAGGTCTTATAATTGAAGGTAAGTATGTTCTTGAAGATGGTACTACAGTATACCGTACTCTTGACAAGAGCCTTTACACTTACTCAGGTTATGACCTTACTCAGGTAGGTAACCAGAAGGTTACTGTTACTTATAAGAATGACCCTAGTGTTACTGTAAGCTATGACATTCTTGTAACAACTGTTAAGATTGTTTACCCACAGGTTGAATCATATCCATTACTTACTTATATGGTAGGCGATACTTTCAACCCAACTGGATTAAAGTTAAATGTTCTTTACAACACAGGTAAGACTCAGAACATTGATACAATTGTAGACGGTAAGACTGTTTACTACTTATTCGATGGTTCTAACTACTATGATTCAGAAGGCAATGCTGTAGAAGAAGCAGTTGCTAAGGCTGCAACTTACTACATCGACTTAAGCCAGTTTAGTACAGCTTCAGAAGGTACAGGTAAGGTTTACATCAACGTAAATACTTTAGGTGTTAATTCATCTATCGAACTTGTAACTACTACAACTGCTAAGAAGGATTACGTTTGGAAGGGTATGTTATTCGGTGCATCTTCTATGGGTGTATCTGGTAACGCAGAAAGTAAATCTTCTCAGGTTATCTTAACAGATAATGAAGGTAACCAGTTTGTAAACGATTCTAAGAACAAAGAATTCGGTTCAATCAACATGACAGGCGGTAAGCTTGACAATGTAAGTTCTGTAAGATTAAATTCTTGGACACAGTCTGGTAAGCAGTCTGGTGACCAGGATGGTAAGGCTTACTTCTATACATTAGTAGATGCTAAGAAGAACTTTAAGTTATCTGCTGATGTAACAGTAAACAGATACGTTGCTGACCCTGATGACCCAGCTGATGATGCTAGAATCAGAGCAAAGATGGCTTCAGCAGGTGTTGACTATACAACAGCTCTTGATATGCTTCGTACAGGTCAGGAAATGTTCGGTCTTGAAGCAAGAGATGTTATCCCATTTGCTGGTGGTATTGATGCAGATGGTAACTACACAGGTGGTCTTGGTAACCATATGACTACTGACCCAACAAAGGCTATGAAGGATGACGACGGTACTCCTGTTGATATCTATGAAGCTTATATTGAAAATAAGACTGTAACTGATAAGAACAAGGATACATATGCTGTTTCTTACACAGATGTTGAAAATACTTTCGCATCTAATATCGTAGTTGCAGGTGCTACTACAGACTCTACATATCCAACAGATACAAAGAGTTCTACATACTACACTAAGACTCAGATGAACAGAATTAATATTCTCATCAGAACTGGCGTAGTTGCTACTGATGGTGGTGGTGAAAGAGTTGGTATCAAGGATACTACTGATACTGTTCCTGTAAAGGGTGACAAGTACAACATCACATTACAGAAGATTAACGAAGGTTATATGATTACTACTTATAACTATCAGACTGGCGAAACTCAGACTGAATACGATTCACTTAGTAATCTTAACATTAACTCATTATTAGATACTCAGAATGATTCTTACATGACAGTAGGTTTATCTGCTTGTCGTTGGGCTGATGCTACATTCGAAAATATCGAACTTCACGAAATCGACCCTAACACAGATAAGGTAACTGTTCCTGCTGATGAAAAGGAATATTCACCAAAGCTTACTATGATTTCTAGTAACTACTCTACTACTGTGGACTATATGTTAAGCTTCAAGGCTAACAACCCTCACGGTGGTCAGATTGATGTATCTCAGAATGGTAACATTATCATTCAGGACGGTGCTGTATCTAAGAAGACTTCTATTTACAACACTACACTTGTACCTGATTCTGTAAATGAATTTACTATCGTTTACAAGCCAAGTACAGCTGATAACTGTGTATCTTTTGAACCAGTTGTAACAAGATTTAATGTAACTCAGAAGAGCAATATTAAGGACTTTAACACATTATATGTAGCTCCAGACGGTGCTGTAGATGGTGACGGTACTAGAGAAAATCCTCTTGACCTTGAATCAGCTATTGGTATGTCTAAGTTTGGTACTACTATTGTAATGCTTGATGGTACATACAACATCAAGAATACAGAAGCTGCTAAGATTGAAATTGGCGAATCACTTTCTGGTAAGGCTGACGGTAGAAAGACTATTAAGGCTGACGAAGGTGCTCACCCAGTTCTTGACCTTGAAGGCAAGTACGAAGGTTTCTCTGTATCAGGTAGCTACTGGACATTTGATGGTATTGAAGTAAAGAATGCTATGGGTAACGGTAAGGCATTCTACCTCGGTGGTCACTACGATGAAGTTAAGAACTGTACTTTCCATGATAATGGTGAATTAGGTTTCCAGATTTCTCGTTTAATTGCTACAGAAGTATCTGTAAGCGAATGGCCAAGCAACAACCTTGTATTAAACTGTGAATCTTACAACAACAACGACCCATCTAAGAACAATGCCGATGGTTTCGCTTGTAAGTTAACAGCAGGTTACAACAATGTATTCTCTGGTTGTTCATCTCACCACAACCTCGATGATGGTTGGGATTGTTATACTAAGCTTGCAACAGGTGCTATCGGTCCTGTTCAGGTTGAAAATTGTGTAGCTTATAGAAATGGTTACCAGTTAAATGACGATGCTTCAGAAACTGACTGGGGCAACGGTGCTGGTTGTAACGGTTTCAAGATGGGTGGCGAAAACATCCATGTTGCTCACTACTTAAAGGATTGTATCTCTTGGGGTAACAAGAGAAGTGGTGTAGACTCTAACTACAACCCAGGTTTCAAGATGAGAAATGTTATTTCTTACAACAACGAAGGTCCTAACATTAAGCTTTACTCTGGTACTGGTAACATTATGAAGGATGAAAACGGCAGCCAGACAGATGCTAATAAGAAGCCTTATAAGTTCGACTACGATATGAAGGGCGTTGTTTCTTGTGCAGACCCAGCTAAGGGTGCTATTAACTTCGACCAGATTGGTAGTGTTTGGACTGACCAGGGCGAACCTGATACTACATACGGTAACCTCAGCAAGACTCCTATCGTAAGTGAAAATAACTACATCACTTACTACAACGGCGAACAGGGTAAGAACTCTAATGATGAATATGTAAATCCAGAAAACTTCTTCGAAAGTATTGACCCATATTCTTCTATTGATGAAAATATGCATTATACTAGAAGAGCTGACGGTTCATTCAACTGGGGTCCATTCCTTGCAAGAAAGGTTGCTTATGTTCACGACGCAGGCGACGAAGTTGTTTACCCAGATGTAGCAGAAAAGACAACAGCTACAACTGTTACTACTACTACAACTGAAACAACTACAGAAGCTACAACTTCTAAGACAGAAACTACTACTAAGAAGACTTCAAGTGGTGGCGGTTCAGGTGCTGTAATCAATAGTGGTGCTAAGGTAACTACTACTGAAGCTACAACAGTTGACGAAACTGCTACAGAAGTAACTACTGGTGAAGCTACAGAAGCTACAACTTCTAATGCTGCATTCGCTGTTAACCCACCTAAGGCTGACGGTGCTGATGTAACATTCAAGGATGTTCCTGCAACTCACTGGGCAAATGATGCAGTTTCTACACTTGCTAAGGCAGGCGTTGTTAATGGTTTAAGTGCTGATACATTCGGTACTGCTACTAACAGCAAGAGAGGCGACTTCGTAGTAATGCTCGTTAGAGCTCTTGGTATTGACTCTACTTCAACAGCTAACTTCAGCGATGTAGATTCTAGCAAGTACTACGCAAAGGCTATTGCTACAGCTAAGGCTTACGGTATTGTAAACGGCTACAATGACAACACATTCAAGCCAGAAAATTACATTACAAGACAGGATATGATGGTTATGGTTGCTAACGCTCTTAATGCTATGGGCGTTGAACTTGATACTGATGTAGCTTGCCTTGATAACTTCAGCGATACAGTAGGTATTGCAAACTATGCAAGAACTTCTGTTGCTGCACTTGTAAATGCTGGTATTGTTAAGGGTTCTGACAACAAGATTGAACCTGTTAAGAACATTACAAGAGCTGAAATGGCTCAGCTTGTTAAGGGCGTTTATGATAAGGCTTTAACTATTGCAGAATAATCTGTTATTACAATTCGTATATCGGATTTGATAAAGAGGGTGCTGACTTATGTCAGCACTCTTTTTTTAGTGAATCGGAAAGATAAATCCGATGGCTTGTTTACAAGCCATAAGTTAACGAAGTTAACTTGTTCTGACCAATAGATAAATTTAAGGGGCTTTAACTATAGAAACATATATAATAGGAAGAAACTCGTTTTTGTGAATAAAATTTATACATTTTTAACATAGAGTTAATATATATTTTTGGAGTTAAATTTAAGTACGGTTTATTACACTTTATTTTTTGTGTATTTTTACAAGTAAACAGGGTTTTTCAGGAGATTATAGAATATGGAATGTTACATTTATATTACACAAATTCAGTAAATAAACTAGATACGGGGTATGTGGTGCTAAATATAGAAAATATCTCATTAAACTGGATATTTTGTGGAAAATATATAAAAATGTTAAAAGAATAGCCTTATTATACAAGTTTTGTTGTGGAAAATGAATAAAAATATACAAAATAATTATGTAGCAAAACAAGTTTCCTAAAAAAATTTACATTTTTTGTGCAAAAAGAATGAAAGAATTTTTAAAATAAAATTGACTTTTATATTAAAAGCAAGTATAATTCTACTTGAATAGATACTTTATAGGAGAAGATATGCACATTCTCTACATGGGGTATTTTCAAAATTTATAAAGGAGGAATAAAAATTGAAAAAATCTTTCAAGAAAATTGTAAGTGCTGTACTTGCAGCGAGTATGACTCTTACAAGCGTAATGGTTGTCAATGTTGCACCTGTTACGGCAGCTGAGGCTTTTTCAGGTAAGGCTACTATCAATGCTGAAACAGTTAAAACGCTTTTCGCATCAGGCTTAACTGATGGTAATGAACTTGGTTCAGGCGTTTCTATTGTTAATGGCGGTTCAGCTTTCACTTACAAGGCTAACAACTTAAAGTTTACTGATGGTTCAGCTTACTCAACTGAATTCCAGATTGGTAACGGTAACGAAAAGTTAAGCCAGACACTTAAAGCTGGCGATGACCTTGGTGGTGCTGTTGAAAAGGGTCTCAAGATTGAAGCTGCTAAGGCAGGTACAATTAAAATTTATGCAGGTTTAGGTTCTTCTGGCGTTATGGAAGCTCCTCTTTGCCTCGTTGATGCAACAACAAACAAGGTTGTTGATGCACAGTCACTTATTAATACAGGTGATGCTAAGTCAAAGGTTTATAACACTCCTACATTTACAGTTCCTGCAGCAGGTACTTACTACCTTGTTCAGAACGGTAAGGTTTCAAGTGTAAATCTTGCAGTAATCGAGCTTGACTTAAACGGTGGTTCTGCTCCAACAACAGAAACTACTACAGTAGCTCCAACTACTACAACAGTAACAACTACTGAAACAACAACAGAAACTACAACTGTAGCTCCAACTACTACAACAGAAACTACTACTGAAGTTTCTACAGAAGCTGTAACAGCTAAGGTTGTTGTAGATAAGGCAACAGTTAAGGTTGGCGAAACAGTAAATGCTAATGTTGCTCTTGTTGGTAACAAGGGTTTCAATAACTATACAGCTTTCGTAGAATTTGACCCAACAATTGTTGAACCGGTTGATGCAATTAACGGTACAATTACTAAGGAAGTTGCAGGCGTTACATATACAGCATCTGATGCAGCTGCTCTCAAGGGTCAGTTTGCAAATGTTCCAGCTGTAGGTAACACAGACTTTACTGGTGCTGACGGTGCTAAGACACAGGCTCAGTTAGGTAAGGTTAAGTATGCTTATGTTGTTCCACAGCAGATGGTTAACGGCACAGCATTACAGGAATTTAACACAGACGGTAACCTCTTTGGTATTTCATTCAAGGCTATCAAGGCTGGCGATGCTAACATCAAGGTTACATTCGTAGGTAACCAGCTCTCAACAGTATCTAGCGATGCAACTATTGCAAAGACAGCTACTGTAGAAACAGTTGACGCTGCAGTTAAGGTTGAAGAAGGTTCAACTCCAGCTCCAGTTGACGGTTTCAAGGGTCAGGCTACTATTGATTCTAATGCTATTAACGCTTCTGGCGTAACATCTCTCAAGGGTGGAGATTCACTTCTTGATGATGGTGGTAAGAACTATGTTCAGATTAAGTTAGCAGCAGGTGCTTCTGCATTCACATTCAAGTCAAATATTACTAACTTTACAGATGGTAAGTCATTTGACGCAGAATTTAAGAAGTTCCAGGTTGGTAAGGGTAACGAACTTATCCCTGCAGACCTTACAGTTGGTTCTGATGTAACAGCTGACGTAGAAAAGGGTATCTCTATGAAGTTAGGTGGCAGTGGTACAGTTACAATCCACGCTGGTTTAGGTTCTTCAGATGCAATGTCAGTTCCTGTTTACCTCATCAACACAACTACTAACAAGGTTGTTTCTATCTCTAACATTGATAGAGATGCAGCAACAGCAAACTTATTCTCAGTTTGTACACTTAGCGTTCCTGAAGCTGGCGAATATGTTGTAGTTCAGCCAGGTAAGGGTTCTAGCTTAAATATTTGTACTATCGACCTTAACATCGCAGGAGGTTCAGGTTCTGATGATACAACAACTACTACAGAAGTAACAACTACTACTGAAACTACTACAGAAACAACAACAACTGAAACTACTGAAACAACTACTTTAGGTGCTGATGGTGGTCTTGGTTTCCTTGCTGATAAGACAGTTAAGACTGGTGACACAGAAGTTACTCTTGACTTTGGTGCTAAGAGCATCAACACAGCTATGAGTGCTTTCACTGGTTTCATCGTTTACGATGCAAGCAAGGTAGAAATGGTTTCTGCTGAAGGTAATAATACTGGTATCGTTAATATGATTAACGAACAGATTGCTTATGCTCCAAGTGCTTCTAACCCAGATTATCCTGGTGCTAACGGCACATTAACTACAGCTCAGCTTGGTAAGATGAAGGTTGCTTACATCTACAGCGATGGTTCTGCAATTTCTTCAATCGGTACTCCTGATGCTACACTTGCAAGCGTTAAGTTCACTCTTAAGAATGTAAACGCTGGCGATGTAATTCCTGTTCAGTTCGTTTCAACTGAATCAGATGGTAGCGTTGCTTACACAGTTGATGGTAAGCTTGCTACAGTTGGCTTAAATGCTAACATTATTGTAGCTGGTGGTTCTACAGAATCTACAACAGAAACAACAACAGTTTCTACAACAGAAACTACTACAGCAGCTCCAGTAGTTCCTACTACAGAAACTACAACTGCTCCAACAACTACTACTACAACTGAAGCTAGCTCTGAAACTACTACTAAGAGAACATCTTCTGGTGGTGGCGGCGGCGGTGGTGGCGGCGCTTCTGTAAAGAAGACAACTGCAGCTACTACTGAAGTAACAGAAGAAACAACTTCTAAGGTTGTTGAAGGTAGCACAGAAGCTACTACTAACCAGATTGTTATTAGTGACAACGGTGAAGTTAAGATTGTAACTCCAGACGGTACAGAAGTTAAGGTTAACGTACCTAAGGATGTTGTAAATAGTGATGTAAACTTCTCTGACTTAGGTAACTATGGTTGGGCTAAGGATTACATCAACAAGTTAGCTGAACTTGGTATTGTAACTGGTACTGAAGACGGTATCTACTCTCCAGAACTTGGTTGCAAGAGAGGCGACTTCGCTATCCTCATTAACAGAACTCTTGGTTTACAGGTAACTCCAACTAAGAACTTCAGCGATAACGAAGAAGGTAAGTACTACTATAACGATGTAAGAATGGGCTACACAGCTGGTATTTTAAGTGGTTATGGTGACAATACTTACAAGCCTGAAAAGTATTGTAACAGAGATGAAATGTTCGTTCTCGTAGCTAAGACTCTTGAATACTTAGGCGTAGATGTAACAAGCACTCCAACTTCTGTAAACAACAAGTACAATGATGTTGCAGATGTAGCTTGGTGGTCAGCTCCTTACCTTGCATTCCTTACTCAGGAAGGTATCGTAACTGGTAGCTCAAACGGTAATGTTGAACCTAAGAAGAACATTAATAGAGCTGAAATGGCTGTTATGATGTACAAGGATTACGAATTCGTTAAGGATTATGTTGATGGCCTTGTAAAGGATGCAGCTACTACAACTACTGAAGAAACAACTGAAGAAACTACAGTAGATGAATCAGCTTCTACAACTGAAACAACAACTGCAGAAACTACTGCTGAAACTACTACAGTTGCAGAGTAATTGATGTATATACAAAAAAGGCGTTGACTTTTGTCAGCGTCTTTTTTTGTGCCTATAACAGGAAAAAATTGTTTGGTACATAAAATGGTATAAATAACAAAAAATCTGAGGTTTACACATAATTTGCAAAGATAATAATTATTAATTAAATAAGAAAAATTTAGAATTACTTATAATCTTTCACAAAAAAGAACTTAATAATTTGTTAAGAAATTGGAAAGGTTGTATAAATTTTTTGAATTGTTTAAAATCTACAATAAATTATTGATTTTAAAATTGGTTATGGTATAATATTACTAGATAGTGTAATTTAGGTGAGGAAAGACTATTTATAATTACACAATTCTGTGCTGAAAAGCACAAATAAAAAGGAGGTTTTCCAATGAAAAAACACACGAAAGTTGTTTTGAGCAGAATTGTTGCCTCAGCTTTAGTAGTTGGTGCAATGTTTTCTAATGTAATTGCTGACCCAGCATTAGATACTGCTCCTGCAGCAGTTGAAGAAGTTGCTGACTCCGTTGTTACTCCAGGTGGTGTATCTGTTGGTAATGGCGACGAAGCTACAGAAGAAACTACTGTAGTGGAAGATGTAACAGAGGAAACTACTGCTAATACAGCAGTAAATGCTCCAGAAACTGCTGAAGTCGGTGTGGATTACACATTTGACTTTAGAGATGGTAGTATTGTTCCTGCTGACACATCTTACAATGGTAATGCAGAGATAAAGTATGGTATCTTGGACATTCAGCCAGGTACTCAGAATGGCTTTGGATACAATGGTGCAGACCATGGTTCAATTTTCAAGGCAGGCAACACAATAGCTATTGAAGTTGCAGGTCCTGTTACATTGTCTATTGGTGGTTGCCAGTATTCAAAGGGTGATATTACAGTTACAAACAGTGACGGTACATACAGCGAAACAAGAGCTGCTGCTACTGCTAACTGTTTAGGACATGGTGATGATAGCACAATTGATTTTGCATATACAGGTGGTGCATCTGTACTTACAATCAATTTCTCAGCTACTACTTATGTTCCTGTAATCAATATTTTTGCTTCTCAGGACGGGTCAGAAGTTTCAACTCCTGAAGTAAACAGAATTTATAACTTTGATTTTACAAAGGACACAATGACAGCAGCTGGTACATACGGCTTTATGACTATTAATGAAGATTCACTTGCTGCTAACTTTAATGGTGCACAGCATGGTGTTGAATTTAAAGACGGTAATACTTTCACTTTCCCTGTAAGTGGTAATACAATCTTTAAGTTCGGTGGTTGCCAGTATTCAGCTGGTTCATTTACAGCAACAGCATCTGATGCAAATGGCAAGTTTGTTGAAAACCCAGTTAAGGGTCAGACTTCAGCTTGTTATCATCAGGACGGCACAACAGCTGACATTACATATGTTGGTGGTGCTGGTACAGTAACTATTGCAGTTACTGGTGGCAAGATGTATGTTCCTAATATTACAGTTGTTCCTGCTCGTTACGACATTGATGTTGTTCCTTACGAACAGAAGACAGCAACAGTAAATGTAAACGGAACTACTCTTACAGTTGTTACAGGTGCTACAATTACAGACAACGCTACAGTTACAGTAAGTAAGGGCGAAGTTGTAAATGCTGGTGCTGAAAGTGCAAAGGTAAAGATTTCTTTAGGTAAGCAGACACTTAGTGATGCTATGCTTACAGAGGCAACTGGTTGTTCAGCAAAGGTTGTTGACGGTAGCGTTGTTCTTACATTTGATAAGCCAGAGGCTAAGCCTTACACTTATACAATCAATGTAGCTGATACAGATGCAACAGTTGACCCACAGCCAGGTGATATGTTCAACTATCAGTTTACTGATAAGAATGTACTTCCTCAGGATACATCAGTTAAGTATTCTACATTCTCAACTGATGACGGTATTGTAACATTTACTTCTCCTACAGAAACATTTGCTTTCCACGATGGTTCTCATGGTGCTAACCTTGGTGTAGGCGATAGTATTTCATTTAAGGTAGCTGGTAATGCAATTATTACTTTCGCTACTTGCCAGTATTCACAGGCAGATGCAGTAATGAACTTTACTGATGCAGAAGGCAACAGCTTAGGTTCTTGCTCATTTACTAACAATGGTGCCGGTGCTTGTGGTTCACAGACATTCTCTTACAAGGGTAATGCCGGTGTAATTACAGCTACACTTGCTGGTACAGCTGGTTTAAGCTACTTACATGGCTTAACAATTCAGAATGAAAAGCAGTCTGAAGATTCAAACGGCAAGATTGATGTTTGGGATTTCGGTGGTGCTGAACTTGATTCAAATGTTTATAACAACAGATTAACTGCTGATATTATTAATGGTTTCTATGGTTCTTCTATTGCTGCTGGTTCAAGTGGTAATGTTGCTCCATCTAGCTTTAGTGCTGGTAACTTGAGCTGGGTTGGTGGTATCAACGATAGAATCAGAACTTCTAACGAAGCTATTACAAGATATGATACTCAGGTAGGTAATTCTACATTAGAGGGTGCAACTGGTAGATTATATGTCAACAAGGCAGACGATTCTTCAAGATGCTTCTCTATTGCTTTAAAGGCTGACGATATTGTAACAGTATATGCAAACTCTCAGGCAGGTGGCTCACTTACTTTTGAAAGAGCTGATGACCCAACTGCTCAGTCTGTAACAGTTGATAACCCATCTACTGGTGTTACTGCTACTTTCGTTGCAGAACAGGACGGTACATACAAGATTTACGGCAAGACTGGTAAGCCAAGTTATTACAGAATTGTAAGACAGGATGCTAAGTATTGTGACACAACAATTAATGTAGCAACTCCAGCTGGTTTCCCAACTGATGCTTCTCTTGTATTAACTAATACAACAACAGGTAAGAATTTTGATGTAGCTGTAACAGGTGCTACTGTATCAGCTAAACTTCCTACAGGTTATACTTATTCATTAAGCCTCAAGGGTGCAGATGAATATGTTGTAGCAACTCCAGCTACTATTACAGTTGCTGACGGCGAAGAAACTAAGACTGAAAATGTAACAATCAATGCTGTTGACCTTGTAACAGTAACAGGTTCTATTACAGGTCTTGATGCAGCTAACCTTGCAAAACTTGCAATCGTTGCAACAGTTCCAGAAGGTAAGATTTATCAGCCTAAGTTCGATATCAACGCAGAAGCTGGTACTTACACAGTTAAGCTTGAAAAGGGCGTAAGCTATGCTTTAACAGCTAACGGTGTAAACGATTACTCAATCGGTATTAACACAATTTCAGCAGATGCTGATTCTACAAAGGATGTAGCATTTGCTCAGAAGACTCTTAACCCAGTAAAGATTAATCTTGTTGGCGAAGGTGCTTCTATTTCTAATATTGATGAATTAAAGGCAAACACTAAGGTTACATTTACTAACCTTAATGAAGAAGGCTATGTATATACATTTGGCTTAAATGATGAAATGTCATTAAGAGCTGGTACATATACTGTAGCATTATCAGGCTATAACAAATATCCAGTTGCTCCTGGTCTTATCTCTAACTTAACAGTTACTGATGGTGCAGAGGCTACAAAGGATATTACTCTTAACAATGCAACTAAGTGGAGCTTCAGTTCTGCTTCAAACGATACTCTTACAAATGAATCAGCTTACAACGGTCTTGTATTTACAGGTGCTGTTAAGACTGAATCTGGTAAGGCTCATCTTGTTGCTCCAGCAGGAACAACAATCGAAGTACCTGTTAAAGCAGGTCAGAATGTAAATGTAGGTTACTACTATCAGGCAGACTTTACTGTAAATGGTCAGACAGTTACTTCTAACTCTGGTTCAACAAGCAAGTTTGAATCTAGCGACTTTACAGCTAATGCTGACGGTACATTAACTATTACAGTTAATACTTTAACTTACTTTACTGGTATTACAGTAGGTACAAAGGTTCCTTATGCTGAAAACATTTATGTTGGTGCTGATAAGGAATACAAGACAATTAATGATGCTCTTGCAGCTGTTCGTTTAATGGATAGACCAAATAGCGAAAGAGTAACAATCAATGTTGACCCTGGCGATTATCAGGAAATGCTTGTAATTGATGTTGATAATGTAACATTAAAGAATACAGCAGCTAACCCTGATACTGCTCTTATTAACAAGGGTGTAAACATTACTGAAAACGGTGTAAGAGTAACATCTTACTATATCCATGGTTACAACTACTTCTCAATGACTGACGATTGTAAGTATGATGAAGAAGTATTAAAGACAAACAAAGAAAATGGTTACCTTTCATTTGAAAACCCAGGTTCTGGTACTACAAAGAACTCTTACTGGAATGCAACAGTTACTGTAAGAGGTACAGGTTTCGAGGCTGATGGTATTATCTTCGAAAATTCTGCTAACCAGTACATTTCAACTAAGGAAGCTAACGATGTTGTTCAGGAATGGACAGTTGGTGGTAAGGGTACTAGACCTACAACTGCTGGCGATACTTCTGTTCAGAACAAGTCATTTGTTGAAAGAGCTGCTGCTATTGCTATTCTTGGCGATAAGGCATACTTCAACAACTGTAAGTTCGTAGGTAGACAGGATACACTTTACGGTGCATCTAATATTAGAGCTGCATTTAACAAGTGTACTGCTATGGGTGGTACTGACTTTATCTTCGGTGGTATGGTTGCAACATTCTACAAATCTGACATTATGATGAACACTTCTGAAGATAACAATGATGTAGCTTATCTTACTGCTGCTCAGCAGGCATCTGGTAGAGGTTACTTAATGTATGATTGTAATGTAGTTTCTACTACTCCTGGTGTTGATACAGCATCTGAATATGTAAGTAAGCCTGGTTACTTCGGTAGACCATGGCAGGCAACTACTTCTGAAGTTGCATTTGTAAATACTACAGTAGGCGTAGCTAGTGATGGCACATCTCTTGTTACTCCAGCTGGTTGGTCAGCTTCTTTAGGTGGCGAGGCTAACTGCTATGAATACAATACTAAGGAATTAGCAGGCGTTGATAACTCTGCAAACAGAGTTGCTTGGTCAACTGTATTAACAGAACCTAAGCTTGCTGACGGTACTGAACTTGTACCATATACTTATACTCAGGGTACTGACGGTTGGAACCCAATTAAGATTGATGCTGGTAAGGTTTGGGGCGATGTTGACGGCAACGGCGTAGTTGAAGCTAACGATGCTGCTTTAACTTTACAGTACACTTTAAGACCTGAACAGGTTACAGGTTTTGATTCAACAGTAGCTAATGTAAGTGACGGTACAGTAGACGGCGTAATTAATGCTTACGATGCAGCATTAATTCTCCAGAAGTCTCTTGACAATAGCTTTAAGTTCCCATTTGAAAAGGGTGGTAGTGAGGATACAACAGAAACTACTACTGAAACAGCAACAGAAGTTACAACTGATGGTACAACAGAAACAACTACTAATGCTGAACCATCTGGTAATGAACCTAAGGTTTATGTAGTAGGTGACTCAACAGCTTGCCACTATGGCGATACTGATGATGTAAACTTCTACTATAAGAGAGTAGGTTTTGGCGATAAGCTCCAGAACTTCTTATCAGGCGTTAAAGTTGTAAACCTTGCTCTTTCAGGCAGAAGTTCAAAGAGTTTTGCAACAGGTATTAACGAAAATGGTGCTGTTGATGATTCAGCAGTAGCAAACTATACTCAGCTTAAAGAAAATATTAAGGCTGGGGACACACTTATTATTGCTTGGGGTCATAATGACGAAAAGACTGACTCTTACAGATTTACAGACCCTAACGGCGATAAGGATACAGCAGGTTCTTTCAAGAACTCACTTTACGAAAATTACATCAAGATTGCTCAGGATGCAGGTGCTACACCAGTTCTTTGTACTCCAATCGTAAGAAGAACAGCATCAGGCACTTGGGGTAATAATGACCTTCATGTTGCTAATGGTGGTGACTATGCTCAGGCTGTTAGGGATTTAGGCTCAGAGCTTGGTATTACAGTTATTGATTCACTTAACAACACTAAGAGTCTTTATGATACAGTAGGTGTAGGTGCAGCTCCTAAGGATGCTGAAAACGGTGATAGCGAAACAGTAGCACCAACAGGTTCAGCAGCATTCCATGCAACTGACCAGGGTCTTGTTGTAGATAACACTCATCTTAATGAATACGGTGCATCAATGGTAGCTTATATGATGGCTAAGGACATCAAGGCTTCTAATATTTCTCTTGCATCAAAGGTAGGAGATATTGCAGAACCTAGTGCATCTATGCTTACAAGAAATGCAGGTTGGGCTAAGTTCAACGAAGGTGTTTGGAACAGACCAGAACCAGCAATTTGGAAACTTTCTTCTCCATGGGAAGCTATGGCATTTGGTTCAGGCGTAAGTGGTATTACAGAAGATAGTCATCCAAATCACGATGCAATTCAGAAAGATGCAACTACATTTGAAATCGTTGTTAGAAATAACAAGGGTAAGATTGCAGGTAGTGAAGATGGTATGATGATGGCATTCCAGGAAATTGGTCCAAATGATGACTTCACATTAACAGCTACTGCAACAGTAGGCGAAGGCTTCAAGGTAGGAAACCAGATTGGTTTCGGTCTTATCTGTAGAGATAATATGTTTATTGCAGATAACTACAAGACAAAGGCTGACTATGTAACAGCTGGTTACACTCAGCAGTCTGTAGGCGGTAACTCAACTCCAATTGCTCCATTTGCAAGATTAAATGGTGCTCTTGATAAGGCAAATGTTCTTGAATCTGCTCCAGCAGCAGGCGATAGCATTGAACTTAAACTTACAAGAAAAGATGGTGTTTATACAGCACAGTATGGTAACAACACCCCTGTAACATACTCTGATGTAAACCTTGCAGCATTAAATGCTGACCACGACTATGTAGGTATGTTTGTTTCAAGAAATGCTGATATTACTTTCAGCAATGTTTCATTAACAGTTGGTAGCCAGACTACTGACGAAAAGACAGTTTATGTAGTAGGTGACTCAACAGCTTGCCACTATGGCGATACTGATGATGTAAACTTCTACTATAAGAGAGTAGGTTTTGGCGATAAGCTCCAGAACTTCTTATCAGGCGTTAAAGTTGTAAACCTTGCTCTTTCAGGCAGAAGTTCAAAGAGTTTTGCAACAGGTATTAACGAAAATGGTGCTGTTGATGATTCAGCAGTAGCAAACTATACTCAGCTTAAAGAAAATATTAAGGCTGGGGACACACTTATTATTGCTTGGGGTCATAATGACGAAAAGACTGACTCTTACAGATTTACAGACCCTAACGGCGATAAGGATACAGCAGGTTCTTTCAAGAACTCACTTTACGAAAACTATATTAAGCTTGCTCAGGATAAGGGTGCAACTCCTATCCTTTGCACTCCAATCGTAAGAAGAACTACAAACTACAACGCAACTACAGGCGTTACAACTTGGGCTAACAATGATGTTCATGTTGCTAACAATGGCGATTATGCTCAGGCTGTTAGAGATTTAGGTTCAGAACTTGGTATTACAGTTATTGACTCACTTTCTAACACAAAGGCATTATACGAATCATTAACTCCAGGTGCAGCTCCTAAGGACGCTGACAATGGTGATAGCGAAACAGTAGCACCAACAGGTTCAGCAGCATTACATGCAACTGACCAGGGCCTTGTTGTAGATAATACTCATCTTAATGATTTTGGTGCAACTATGGTAGCTTATATGATGGCTAAGGATATTCAGGCATCTAACACTTCTCTTGCATCTAATGTTACAAATCTTACTGAACCAACAGTAGATATGCTTACAAGAAATGCAGGTTGGGTTAAGTTTAATGAAGGTGTTTGGAATAAACCAGAACCAGCAATTTGGAAACTTTCTTCTCCATGGGAAGCTATGGCATTTGGTTCAGGCGTAAGTGGTATTACAGAAGATAGTCATCCAAATCACGATGCAATTCAGAAAGATGCAACTACATTTGAAATCGTTGTTAGAAATAACAAGGGTAAGATTGCAGGTAGTGAAGATGGTATGATGATGGCATTCCAGGAAATTGGTCCAAATGATGACTTCACATTAACAGCTACTGCAACAGTAGGCGAAGGCTTCAAGGTAGGAAACCAGATTGGTTTCGGTCTTATCTGTAGAGATAATATGTTTATTGCAGATAACTACAAGACAAAGGCTGACTATGTAACAGCTGGTTACACTCAGCAGTCTGTAGGCGGTAACTCAACTCCAATTGCTCCATTTGCAAGATTAAATGGTGCTCTTGATAAGGCAAATGTTCTTGAATCTGCTCCAGTAGCAGGCGATAGCATTGAACTTAAACTTACAAGAAAAGATGGTGTTTACACAGCACAGTATGGTAACAACACTCCTGTAACATACTCTGATGTAAACCTTGCAGCATTAAATGCTGGCCACGACTATGTAGGTATGTTTGTTTCAAGAAATGCTGATATTACATTTAGCAATGTTTCATTAACAGTTGATGCTAAGTAATTGACATATTAAATATGTGGAAAAGTGGTCAAATGAAAGTTTGACCACTTTTTTGTGTTTAAAAATTTTGTGAAATAAAAAAATCTCTTTATTTATAGAAGAAACGCATTTTATTTACAGAGTGTGTAGAAAGAATATTAAAATGTAGGGGAGGCTGTTAGGTGTGTACAAATGTTAGTTTGTGTATATTAAAAATGTATTTGTGCATAAGTCAGAAAAATAGCTTTTGTGGATAAGTTCAAATATTTTCCTATGTGTATAAATAGAGAAATGTTACAATAGCAAAAACAGTTTTGTAACATTTACTGTAAAAATAATGGCAATAAAGAGGGAAAAATCAATTAAAAAGTCCAAAACTGTCCGTAATGTTACGCCAATGTGGTTCAAAGATTACGATTGTGACACTAATGTTACAGCTATTTTACACTTACCCAAAACCCCTTGATTTTTGATTTTTATAGTGTTATATTATGTTCAAGCAAAACGACAGCAGTAACTACAAGGTATGTTACAGTAATATTACAAATTACCTTTTTAGTTGACTAGTTGTAGGTGTAATGCTATAATACTTTTGTAAAAGAGGTAAATATGCTAGCCTCTACACATTTATTTTCATAAGGAGGAAACAAAGAAATGAAAAAGAAAATTGCTCTTTTATTAGCAGCTGCTATGACTGTTAGCATGCTTCCAATGTCAGCAATGGCTGGTTCTACTAACACAATTAGCGTTACAGCTAATGTTAAGACAAATGAAGCAGTTAAGGTTAACGGTGCGTTTACTCAGTTACAGATTAAGCCACTCGATACAATCGCTTCTAACTCATCTATCGTTCTCGACCTCGAAAACGGTGAATACAACGAAGATTACTTCAAAGAATGTGCATACAAGGCTCACGATGGTGAATCTTATGACACAGTTTACAACTACAATGCTAACGACCCAGAAGCTGGTCTTAAGGCTTATGTAGGTGCAAAGAACGAAAGAGAATTACCATACAAGCTCAAGTACATCAACAAGACTTCTATGGAAGTTCAGTTATACCCAATCGACGCTAAGTGGGTTAACCAGAACAACTCTGGTGGTGCTAACGAAGCTACAAAGGGTACTCCTGTATACCAGATTTCATTACCAGTTGACGCAACTGATGATGAAGGTGATGTAAAGGTTACTGTAGACGCTAACTCAACTACAGTTACTGGTGGTGGTTCTTACACTATCGCTAAGGTTACTTCTGGTTCAGGTTCTACTACTTCTTCTGTAGTATCTTCTGACGTTAAGACTCACAGTGGTAACATCAACGTTCCACAGATTACAGTTAAGGAAGACGTTTCTGGTACTTTCACAACTGAAGGTGGTACAGTTAAGGTTAAGGCTAACGGCCCTTACAAGTTCAAGGCTGGTACTGTAACATTAAAGAGTGGTGTTAATGCTGCTGTTCCTTACACTTACAAGGACAAAGATGGTAAGGAAATAACTCAGACTTCTATTTTAGCTAGCCAGACTATCGCTGACGGTGCTAACGAAGTAGTATTCACACTTACTAAGGCTGATATTGCAAACATTGACAAGGATAAGTTATCTTCATTAACTATCGACGGTCTTGTAATGGTTCCTAACAACGACGAAAAGAACTACGGTGATGTATATGTAACAGTTTCTGGTACAGATATCACTAGCCAGCAGTTAAAGGTTGGTACAAGAGCTGACTACGGTTTCAACTTAACAGCTATGACTGAAGCTCCTACAATCTTCGCTGGTAGATCTCCATTAAGAGATGATGACCTTGATGATGACGATTTCAAGACAGCTAAGTTCAGATTTGAAGAAACTACTCCAGGTGCTTGGTTAACTTCAAGAAAGCTTGAGTTCACTGTTCCTGATGGCGTTAAGATCATTGGTATGGACGTTGATAAGGTTGACAAGTTAAACCAGTCTAACTTCGAAGATGGCGCTTGCCTTTCTAACGATGGTCAGACTTTAAGAATCGAAAAGGATTCTGATGTATTCAACGGTTTCTCAAGAAACGATGCTGCATACGTAGATATGTACCTTTACATCTCTACTGACGCTGCTTTCACTGGTGATGTAACAGTTGCTGTTTCTGGTGCTGGTGTTGAAGCTGATACTATCACTCCTGTAACAGTTGCTAAGGTTGTAACTCCAATCACTGTTGAAGCTACTGAAACTAAGACTGCTATGGGTTACCAGAACATTGATACTTCTGATATCACTATTACTGAAAATGCTGCAGGTGCATTACTTGATGGCAACACAGTTAAGTTAGCTATTGATTCATTATACGGTTCTAAGGAATTAGGTTTCGCTGATGCTGATAACCTTACTTTAACTACTGATGGTAACTTAGAAGCAAAGAACTTCAAGGTATCTGACGGCGAAATGAGCTTCAAGGTAGATACTGCTTCTTACAGCACTCCATCTACAGTTAAGATTACAGGTGTTCAGGTTGGTACAACTCGTTCAGTACCTTACGGTGCATACGACTTAAAGGTATACGGCGACGCTGTAGTTAACAACTACGATGATGATGTTGATACTTACTCTAGCACAATCTGCTCAGGTAGCGTAAGTGACCCTGATACAACAGCCGCTGCTCTTAACAAGGATATCGACGATTCTTCAACTCACAAGCTTGATATGTTCGATGTAAACGAAGGCTTCAAGTTTGCTGGTTACTTAAACGTTGACGGTGCTTCTTCTGATTCTGTATTAACTAAGAAGGTAGAAGTTACTATCGGTGAAAAGAACGTAGTAATGGATGGCGAAAAGGTTGATACTGATGTAGCTGCTTACATCCAGACTTCTAGCAACTCTACAATGGTTCCATTAAGAGTTGTAGCTCTTGCTCTTGGTGTTGACGCTGCTAACGCTGCTAACCCAGATGAAACTAACGCTGTTAACTGGGATGCAAATTCTAAGACAGCTACTATCGTTTACGGTCAGGGTTCTACTAAGACTGTAATCCAGTTCCAGGCTGGTTCTAACAACATGAACGTTAACGGTTCTACTATTGCTATGGCTAACGGCGTAACTGCTGAAATCACTGACGGTAGAATGTTCGTTCCTTTCAGAGCTTTAGGTCAGGCATTCGGCGTATCTGTATCTTGGGATGCTGATACAAAGACAGCTATCTACAACGCTTAATTTATAAAGTATAATTTCGATTATATATAAATTTCAAATTGGAGAATCCTTCGGGGTTCTCCTTTTTGGTAATACTAAAGACTGACATAGTTCGACAAGAAGTGTGCATAATTCTTGTTAGGACAAATGTCGGTCTTTTTGTATTTATGGCTTTCCCAGTTATTGGTCAGACTTTTACACATAAAAACAGCAAAATTAAACATAATATTACTATGTTAAGAAGATATTTTATTTATGGTAATTTAGGAATATTTATGGAAGTTTTTTGGACAGGTATGCAGTCTTTTATAAAAAGGGGGGATATTTGTTTAACAGGTACAACATCTGTTATTATGTTCTTTATTTATGGTCTTGTGGTGTTTATGGAACCTTTGTTTAAACAGTTAAAGGGACAAAGTGCCATTGTAAGAGGTATGACCTACGGTCTTCTTATTTTTGCTATAGAATTTTTTAGTGGCACAGGTTTAAAGGCTGTAAATGCCTGTCCTTGGGATTATTCTTCAGCTATTTATAACATAAATGGACTTGTAAGACTTGACTATTATCCAGTATGGATATTCGTGGGCTTGGTCTATGAAAGAATATATAGTTTTTTGAAGCATAATAAAAGGCGATTGAAAAATCGCCCATAAATTGATTATAAATTGCATATTTTATTATTGTAAGGCTATCCCCATAAGGCTTTACAGATTAATAAACTGGCTATAACACCTACAAAGTTTGCAACAAGAGCACCGGCAAGGGTATATCGTGTCTGTTTTACCTTTATTGACATAAAATACAGGCTCATTGTGTAAACTATAGTTTCAGTACAGCTCATCATTACAGAAACAAATCTACCAATAAAACTGTCTGGTCCGTAATTTTTGAACACATCTAAAAGTATGCCCGTACTGGCAGAGGAAGAAACAAGTCGCATAAATGTTATGGGAAGTGCCTCTTTTGGAAAGCCTATGGCATCAGCAATAGGGGATAAAAAATTACAGAGAATATCTAAAGCACCACTGGAGCGAAGAATACCTACGGCAACCATAAGCCCTATAAGTGTAGGAAGTATTTCATAGGTTATTTTAAAACCCTCTTTTGCACCCTCTACAAAGGCATCGTAAACATTGACTTTGTTTGCAAAGCCATAGTAAAGGAAGCACACGAATATTATGGGAATTATTAAGTCGGAAATTATAATTAGAAAATTCATTTATTATACTTCTCCATTATTTTTAAAAATATAATTGCAGTAATAGTTGATACAAGGGTTGTTGCTATTCCAGGACCGATAATTTCTGAGGGTGCTTGGGAATTATACTGTGTTCTGTAGGCAATAAGATTGACAGATACCAACTGGAGTGAGGACATATTGAAAATCATAAAGCCACACATAGCCGTTGTTGCTCTTTCTTTGTGTGGATTGTATTTTTGAAGTTCTTCCATAGCCTTTAAACCAGCCGGTGTAGATGCCCAGCCTAAGCCTAAAAAATTTGCTATTACATTAATGCCTATATACTCCATAGCCTTGCTTTCTTTAGGTACAGAGGGGAAAAGACGACTTAAAAAAGGCGTAATTTTACGGCACATAGATGAAACTATACCGGCTTTTTCGCCTATTTTCATAAGACCTGTCCAAAGTGAAATGACCCCTAGCATTGTTAAAGCTGTAGATACAGCCTCCCTTGCCGAAGATATAGCACCGTTTGTTACATCTGCCATATGACCTGTAAAGGCTGCTGACAATATTCCAATAAGTATCATACCTGCCCATATATAGTCTAGCATTGTTATCACTCCTTTTTATTTAATGGTATGTCCGACTTTTTTTACTTATGACAAAAATCGCCTGAAAGCTATGGATATTAAAGGAAAAATTCATTTATTTGTAATAGAAAAAAATAGTGATGTATGATATACTTAAATTGGTTAATGAGAAAATAAGAATATTAAAAAGAAGGTGATGTTGTGAATGCTGAAACTATGAATCCTATGGATAATTTAATAAGAAAAATGAATTTGTCTACATTGAGCATTCCCTCTGTACATATTACCGATATTATAGATATTATTATTGTTGCCATTGTTATTTATACAGTAATTCATTGGATAAAGGAAACTCGTGCGTGGTCACTTTTTAGAGGGCTTATGGTAATTGCCTTATTCTCTCTTTTAAGCTATAACCTCCACTTTTATACTATTACTTGGATAATAGAAAGAACTTTTTCAGTAGGCGTAATTGCCGTAATTATAATCTTTCAGCCGGAACTTAGAAAGGCTTTGGAGCAGATTGGTGCAAGTGGTTTTTCTAGTGTTACAGGTCTTTTGCAGACCAAATCATCTGACGATAGGCTTTCTCCTCAAGATGCTAATGAAATTGCAGAGGCCTGTGTTAAAATGGCAGAGGTTAAAACTGGTGCATTAATTGTTATAGAGCGGAATGTATCAATGGGCGATATTGTAAGTGCATCTGGCGTTGCAGTAGATGCTGTAATTTCCAGCCAGTTGCTTATAAATATATTTGAAGATAAAACACCTCTCCATGACGGTGCTGTTATTATAAGAGATAACAGAGTTGCTGCTGCATCTTGTATTTTGCCTGTTACACAAAGTGAAATAGGTCAGGAATTAGGTACAAGACATAGAGCTGCCGTTGGTGCAAGTGAAGTTTCTGATGCTTTTATTATTGTTGTAAGTGAAGAAACTGGCAAAATTTCTATTGCCAGAGATGGCAAGTTGGAAAAGGCTGTTAGTGAGGCAGTTTTCCGTCAGGAACTTTTGAACCTTTGCGAAAAAACAGCTCCGGCCGGAGCAAAAGCAATAAACAAAATATGGAGGGGGATGAGCAGACATGACAAATAAAACTGATGTATCCTCTAAATTTAAGAAGTTTATGTCAGACGATATTATGTTAAAGATAGTATCTCTGATTATTGCTGTTTTCCTTTGGTTTATTGTTATGAACACAATAAATCCAACAGAGGTAAGGAACTATCCTGCCTCTATTGTCTTTGAAAATGCCTCTGTATTAAAAGAGCAAGGTCTTACAATGGTAAATGAGGGAGATTTTGAAGATACAAAAATTAACCTTAGAGTTGAGGCAACAAGACCGGCTCTGGACGAGCTTAGTAAAAACAATTACAAAAATAATATTACAGCTCAAGTGGATTTATCTAAGATTGAACTTGACGATGACCAGACTTATCCCGTAAAAGTGCAAGTACCTGTTAAGCCATCATTACCGTCAACTTTATATACTTATACTTACGATGTGTCTAGCTATTATCCTACTTATGTTGAAGTTGAAATTGATAGAATTGACAGTATAAAGAGAACTTTAAGGGTTTCTACAACAGGTAGTTTGGCAAATGGCTATACAGCAGATAACCCTGTATGTGATGTAACAAGTGTTACTGTTACAGGACCGGCTAGTCAAATAAGTAATGTAGCTGTTGTAAGAGCAGAGGTTGACTTAAATGATAGTGTAGGTACTATAGTTCGTGATGTTGTTGTAAAGGCTTATGATGCTAGTGGTAATGAACTTACTAATTTCACAAGTGACCCGGCAACGGTAACAGTAACTGTACCAGTATCTAAACAGGGTACAATAACTATTAATCAACCAAAGACAACAGGTACTTTGCCTAGTCATTTGGAAATAAGCTCTATTGACTGGGAGCCTAAGTCTGTAAGCGTTGCCGGTACTTCGGAAGAAGTAAATAGTGTCAGCTCTATTGATTTGCCTACTATTGATTTAAGTAAGATTACAGGAAATACTACTTTGACATTTGATATTTCAAAGAATATTTCAGACGCTGGTCTTCAGCTTAAAAACAGCAGTTCTTCTACAGTTACTGTAAATATTAAAACTGGTGTAACTCAGGCTAAGAAGATACAGATTAAAAATACTGACATTAATATTATAGGATTAAAAGAAGATTGTGTTGTAAAATTGCCAGACAGTGTAACTGCTGAAATTGGTGGACCAGATAACATTACAGCACAAAGCCTTAAACCGTCATTGGATTTAACAGGTTTAGATGTAGGTACTCATAAGGTGGAATTGAAATTGAATTTGCCTAACTATGCTACACTTAAAGCTCCTGTTACTGTAGATGTTACTATATATGAAAGAGGACAGGGAACAACTGTTGCTCCGTCAGATGAAAACAACGAACAGGCAACTACTGAAAATGACGATAGTAACGATGAAAAGTCAGAGGAAGATACCTGAAAACTTTGACGAAAAATAATTTATAAAAAATGCTTGACAAATCAGTCATTATAAAGTATAATAACTTTGTTGTGACTGATATTTGCCCAGATAGCTCAGTCGGTAGAGCAGAGGACTGAAAATCCTCGTGTCGGCGGTTCGATTCCGTCTCTGGGCACTCTTTTTACAACATTGGTTATGCGGGTGTGGTACAATGGTAGAACATCAGCCTTCCAAGCTGAGGACGTGGGTTCGATTCCCATCACCCGCTCTCATTTAGCTTTATCCCGTAAAATTTAATATGCGCGAGTGGCTCAGTGGTAGAGCATCGCCTTGCCAAGGCGAGGGCCGCGGGTTCGAATCCCGTCTCGCGCTCTCTCAAGACTTGAACATGGTTCAAGTCTTTTTTGTGCTTATTTTTAAATCTACATAATTATCACATAACTTTTTGGTATACTCCAAACATAAATTTGTCAGAAAGGGCGAAGTTATGTGGAAAATAAAATAATTAAAATAGGTGGTATGACCTGTATTAGTTGTAAAAGAGCTATAGAAAATGGACTAGGAAATATAACCGGTGTTAAAAGTGTTTCCGTCAACTATAAAACAGGTAAATGCGAAATAACGATTGATACAGGGTTAGTTGGGTGGAAAGATATTTTTAATGCTATTGAAGATTTAGGCTATACCATTGGAAATAATAAAAAGACCGATTTAATAAATATAATTTCCATTGTGGTTATAATTGTATCTCTATACTATTTCCTTGAACAAACTGGGCTTTTGAATTTGCTAAATTTTGAAAAAGTAGCAGACAGTACAATGGGTTTTGGTATGCTTTTCGTAATAGGGCTTATGACCTCTGTACATTGTATTGCAATGTGTGGAGGCATTAATATTTCCCAATGCTTGTCTGAAAACAAAAAATTTAGTGGACTATATCCAGTAATGTATAATCTAGGGCGAGTAGTTTCATATACAGTTATTGGTTTCGTACTAGGTTTTGCAGGTATGCTTTTTGGTACAGGGGAAAATCTAGGAGTATCATCAATAATTCAGGGACTTATAAAATCTTTTGCCGGTATTTATATGGTTATTATGGGTGTAAATATGCTGGGCTTCGTGCCACAAATAAAAAGGCTTACTTTTCATTTGCCAAATTTTATAGGAAAGTTTAGAGTTAAAAATTCACAGCCTTTTGTTGTAGGCTTGCTAAATGGATTTATGCCTTGTGGTCCGTTACAATCTATACAGCTAGTGGCATTAGCAACAGGAAATCCTTTTACTGGCGGACTTTCAATGTTTGCTTTCAGTCTAGGAACAGTTCCCCTTATGCTTGGGCTGGGGAGTCTAGTTTCTGTTTTAGGTAAAAGGTTTACTGACAGAATGATGACGGTGGGAGCTATTTTGGTTACTGTAATGGGTCTTGCTATGGTTTCTCAAGGTGCAAGTCTGACAGGAATGATTAAATCAGAAAATTTAATGGTGCTTGTTGTTATGCTTGCTGTTATGTGCATAGTGGAAAATATTAATTTTAATAAAAGGCAAGTAAAAACTGTGTCATTAATGATTATTTTGTTTGTAGGTGTTTTTACATCAAGGTTTATGGCTATTAATTATGTTTCAGAAAATGATGAAAGCAGTTATCATATGGAAAATGGTGTTCAGGTGGTGGAAAGTCAATTAGCCTCTGGAAAATATCCTAGTATAAAGGTTAAAAAAGATGTTCCTGTAAGGTGGATTATAAATGCCCCTGATGGCAGTATAAACGGCTGTAATTACAAAATTTATATAAATAGTTATGGCATTGAACATACATTTCAAAAGGGAGAAAACATCATTGAGTTTACTCCAACAAAGTCGGGAAATATAGGTTATTCCTGTTGGATGGGTATGATAAAAGGAAATATAAATGTAGTTGAATAAAGGAGTTATAAAAATGAAGAAAAAATCAAGTAGTTTAGTAATTGTTGTTGTAGCTGTTATTGTGGCAGTATTAGCTTTTGCATTGCCAAAATTAATGTCACAGAAGGAGGAAGTATCTGTTTCGGCTGAAGCTGGTGAAAAAGATGTTCAAAATCTTTCTGAGAGTGAAGATTTAGTTATACCTTTAGACAAGGTGACTAATAATGTAACATTTTACGCAGTAGATGTAGATGGTACAGAAATGGAGGTTATGGCTGTTCGTGATAGTTCTGGAAATATAAGAACAGCTTTTAATACTTGTCAGATTTGTTACAGCTCAGGCAGAGGTTATTATCAGCAAGAGGGTAACGACTTAGTATGCCAAAATTGTGGAAATAGCTTTACAACTGACCAGGTAGGTTTGGAATCTGGTGGTTGTAATCCAGTTCCTATTATGGATAATGACAGAAAAATAACTGACACTTCTATTACGATAAGCTATGATTTTCTTAAAAATTATAAGGAAATATTTGCACAATGGAAAACTGGCTTTTAAGCAGGTTGCAATTAGTTTCGGTAGGTTTTATAATTAAATAAAGTTGATTAGAGGTGAGAGGTATGGAAGAAAAGTTCAATATTCTTGTTGTAGATGATGAGGAAATGATTTGTCAGGCTGTTACTGCCTATTTTACAGCAAATGGTTATACAGTTTTTACAGCAGATAGTGGGAAAAAGGCTGTTGATGTATTTAGCACCGAAAAAATAGATTTTGTCATTTTAGACTTAATGCTACCGGAAATGACAGGGGAAGAAGTGTGCGAACATTTGAGAACCATATCCTCTGTACCTATTCTTATGCTTACAGCCAAAACAGGCGATGATGATATAGTAAATGGACTTAACATAGGTGCTGACGATTATATGACAAAGCCATTTAGTATGAAACAGCTTTTGGCAAGAGTTGAGGCTATAAGCAGACGATTTTCAAACAGTAATAAGCCTTTGGCAAAGGTTTTTAAATATGATGATTTAGTGGTGGACTGTTCAAAAATGGAAGTGTTTTTAAATGGAAAATTTATTTCTGTTACGCCTATAGAATGGAGAATTTTATCCTCTATGATACAAAATCAGCGAAAGGTGTATACTAGAGATGAACTTTTGACAATAGCCTTTGGTACAGATTATGACGGCTTTGACCGTTCTGTAGATACTCATATTAAAAATTTGCGTAAAAAATTAGGCGATGACCCTAGAAAATCTACTTATATTCATACTGTTCATGGTATTGGTTACAGGTTTGGTGGTGAAGTATGAATACGAAACTTAGTACAAGGCTGACATTTGGTTTTTCCCTTATTGTTTTTGTTACAGTTGTATTGATTTATATAACAGCAAATATTGGTGTTGGCAGACAATATGAGGAGCATTTAAAACTACAGCAAAAGAAAACAGCAGATACTATTGCTACAGGGCTGTCACAGCAATACAATTTTAGTACAGGCAAGTGGAATATAGACTATATTCATGGCTATGGTATGTATGCTTTAAATGAGGGATATATAGTTAAAGTTTATGACAATAGTGGAAATGTGATTTGGGACGCAGAAAATCACGATATGACACTTTGCCATAAGATAATGGACAATATAATCACTAAAATGAAAGAAAGACGACCAGAAGTAAAGGGTAGTTTTTATAAATATGATTATGATTTAACCAACAATAATACAAAGGTTGGGGTAGCTAAAATAAGCTATTACAGCCCTTACTCTATGAATGAAATAGATTTTAAATTTTTAGATGCACTAAACAAACTTTTACTTGTGTTGGGCGTTGGAGCAGTTGTAGTTGCAGGAATTTCAGGATATTTTCTTGCAAAATATATTTCAAACCCTATTGAAAAGGTTACAGATACAACCAGAAAAATTTCAGAGGGAAACTACAACATAGAAATGAAAAACAACATAAAAACAAAGGAATTGTTGGAGTTGAAAAATGCTGTAAATCAAATGGCTTATAACTTGAAAAATCAAGAAATGCTTAGAAAAAGGTTGGTTACAGATGTTGCTCACGAACTGAGGACACCTCTTACTAATGTAATGTCCCACATTGAGTTAATGGCTGACGGAATATGGGAGGCAAGTCCAGAAAGATTGGAAATATGTAGTAGTGAACTTGGTCGCATTTCAGAGATAATAAAAAATTTAGAAAAATTACAGCAAATAGAAAATGAAAATATGGATTTGTGCTGTGAAAATGTGGATTTAATAGATTTAATAGAACAATGCAATAAGGCTTTTGAAAGTAAGATGAAAGAAAAATCTATTAACTGTATCGTAGAGGGAAAAAGCACCATAGCTTGTGTAGATATTTCAAAATTTACACAGGTGCTTCACAATTTGCTTTCAAATAGCATAAAGTACACAGAAAATGGTGGCAAAATAATATGGAAAGTCTACGAAAAGGGAAATAATAAGGTCATAACCATTACTGACACAGGTATTGGTATTGATGAAAGGGATATTCCATTTATATTTGAACGATTTTACAGAACCGACACATCAAGACAGAGAAAAACTGGAGGTTCAGGTATAGGTCTTACTATAGTTAAGTCTATTATAAAAGCACACAATGGAAAGATTGAAGTTGAAAGTAAAAAAGGTAAAGGTAGTAGATTTACCATCATATTGTAGTAGAACACCTGTTTTGTTAAGACAATAAAACAGGTGTTTTTGCGTAAATAGGCTCTCTTAATAATTATTTCATAGCTTTTTAATTTTGTATGTGTTATAATTAAAGTGATAATTAATGGTTTTTTAGTATAGGAGATATATATGGCAACGAAAATTAGTTTTGTGTCACTTGGCTGTGACAAAAATCTTATTGATAGTGAAATAATGCTTGGCTTAATTGATGAAAAGGGTTATATAATTACACCTAATGATTCAGAAGCTGATGTCATTATTATTAATAGCTGTGGCTTTATATTAGATGCTAATCAGGAAGCTATTGACAAGGTTCTTGAAATGGCAGACTATAAGGCAAATGGTAACTGCAAGGCACTTATTGTAACAGGCTGTATGGCACAGAGATACAAAGATGAAATTTTTGAATCTCTCCCAGAAGTTGATGCCGTAGTCGGTACCGGTGATTTTGAAAACATTGGTGCTGTAATTGACAGACTTTTAAATGGTGAAAAGAAGGTTCAGCTTGTTACTGATATTAACCACCTTTTAAATGAAAACAACAGCTACAAGAGAATGGTTACTACAACTGGTGGCTTTAGCTATTTAAAGATTGCAGAAGGCTGTGACAACAGATGTACTTACTGTACAATACCTTCTCTTAGAGGTAAATATCGTTCAAGAAATATTGAAAGTCTTGTAAAAGAAGCTCAGATATTAGCAGATAAGGGTGTCAGAGAGCTTATACTTATTGCTCAGGATACTTCTCTTTACGGCAAGGACTTATACGGCGAACAGAAGTTACACGTTTTATTGCAGGAAATAAGCAAAATTGAAGACATAAAGTGGATTAGAATTTTATACTGTTATCCTGAAAATGTATATGATGAACTTATTGATGAAATGGCATCAAATCCTAAGGTACTTCACTATTTGGATATGCCTGTTCAGCATACTAATGACAGAATATTAAAGTTAATGGGCAGAAGAAGTACAGGAGATAAAATTAAGGATACTGTAAATAGACTTAGAGCTAAAATGCCTGATATGTGTATCAGAACTACACTTATTACAGGTTTTCCAACTGAAACTCAGGAAGAATTTGAAAGTGTTATTGACTTTATGAAAGAAGTTAAGTTCGATAGACTTGGTGTTTTCACTTATTCTCCGGAAGAAGGTACTCCGGCCTGTAGAATGGACGGACAGATAGACGAAGAAATAAAGGCTCAGAGAAAAGAGTCTATTATGGAAGCTCAGATGGAGATTTCTGCCGAATTGGGACAGAAGTTTGTAGGCAAAACTCTTGAAGTTATCGTTGAAGGTAAAATTGAGGATGAAGACGATTTATACTGTGGCAGAAGTTTCAGAGATTGCTACGAAATAGACGGCTTTGTTTTCTTTAAGAGTAGTGAAGAACTTATTGCAGGAGATTTCTACAACATAAAGATTACTTCTGCAGGAGATTATGACTTAATTGGTGAGAGGGTGGAATAAATGAATTTACCTAATAAGTTGACTATGGCAAGAATTATAATGATACCTATTTTTTTAGTGCTTTTGCTTTGCCCATTGGGCTTAGATAAGCAGGTTGCACGATATATTGCTACAGGTATATTCTGTCTTGCCTCTATTACAGATTGTTTAGACGGATACATTGCCAGAAAATACAATCTTGTAACTAACTTTGGAAAGTTTATGGACCCATTAGCTGACAAGCTTTTGGTTTCATCAGCTATGATTGCTCTTATTGGTATGAACGATGCAGTTGTACCTTTAAGTAGCGTTGTTGTTATTATAATTATTGCAAGAGAATTTATGATAACAGGTTTCAGAACTCTTGCAGTAGAACAGAACATTGTAATTGCTGCTGGTTTTTGGGGAAAGTTAAAGACTATATGCCAAATGTTTATGATTATATTCTTACTTTTAAACTTCAATAACAGCGTTACTATTGTGATTTCACATATTCTTATTTGGGCAAGTCTTATATTAGCTATTGTTTCAGCTGTTGACTATATTATAAATAACAAGCAGGTTTTGAAGTAAAATAGATTTAATTAAGGGTACAGGGCAAATGCTTAAAAAGTGCAGGTGATATATATGAGGGGTAAGGTCATTACATCGGCATTACTTACAGTTGTGTTAAGTTGTAGTAGTGTGTATGGTTCCGAGGCCTTTGATAATATGAGTACAAGCGAGCAGGCTCAAACTGCTGGTGCTTATATAGAGGAAATTATAAAGGATATACAAAACAACTACTACGGTGGAAATGTTACAACAGACCAGTTGGTTCAGGCTGCCATAAAGGGTATGACCGGTCAGCTTGATGAGTATAGCCAGTATATTGACATTGATGAATATAATGCCATAAAAGCTGATTCAGCATCTACACACTATGCTCCTGATTTTAAATGTGAGTTTAATGACAATGGCTATCCTATTATAAAGGAAATAAGTAGAAACTCAGCTACCTATAAACAGGGATTAAGAGAGGGCGATGAAATAAGGGAAATAAGCAACATTAGTGCTTATGGTATTGGCGTAGACGAATACCAGACTCTTGTTACAAAGACTTCCAGTTCTTCAGTTTCTATGAAGATTGCCAGTACAGGTGCTATTAAGAAAATGGACATTATGCTTACTAGAATTGACACTAGCTCTGTAGAGGTTGTAGCTATGTCAAAGCTAAGTGGTAAAAATCAGAACTATGATGACAGGACTATAGGCTATGTAAAGGTAAAGGAATTTACTGAAAATGTAGGAAGTGAATTTCAACAGGCTGTTGTTAAGTTGCAGGCATCAGGTGCAAAAAAACTTATTATTGATTTAAGAGGAAATACTGGTGGCTATGTAGATGCAGCTATTGCTATGGCAAAGCAAATTGTGCCAGAGGGTGTTATTATTTCTACTAAGGATAAACAGGGCAAGGAAACTGTTTACAAATCTGATTTAAAGGTAAGACCTTTTGAAAAGTATGTTATTTTGGTAGATAACAACACAGCATCAGCAGCAGAAATTGTGGCATCGGCTATGCAGGATAGTGGTGTTGCTAAAATTGTAGGTGAAAAGACATTTGGTAAAGGTATTATGCAAAGTGTTACTGCCTATGAGGGTCTTGGTGTTCTGAAAATGACTACACAGGAATATACTACAAGATTAGGTAGAATAATAAATGGCATAGGTATTACACCAGATATATCTATTGACAGACTAAAGTTTGTGTCAGAAACAGATACTTTGGATAGTAAAAATGTAGAGTCAGCTGTAAAGTTTTTAGGCTATAAAATAGATAAAGAAAATACAGTTGCAAAGGACTTAGGTATGTATCAGTTGGAAATGGGATTACCAGTAACCTATGTTTTGGATAAAGCTACAGTAAGTGCAATTAATTTGGAAATATATAACGATATGATAAATAATGACAGAGCACTTACTGCCGGATATTTGAGTTTATTGTCATAACCATATTGACAATGAACGCACAAGTGAGATATAATAAAACTTAATGTAGGAAAAGAGAATATTAATTGGGTTTTGGTCAAATGATGTAGAAACAGTATATTTTTGCTCTATGATTTTGTCAGACAAAGTGCCTAGACAATGAAGTGCATTATTTAAACTTGATTTTCCTTTTTCTAAAAAGAAACAGATATAAAGATAGAGCTTAATAATAACATTATGAGGTGCGTAAAATGAAGTACATTTTTGTTACAGGTGGCGTGTGTTCCGGTCTTGGAAAGGGTATTACAGCTGCCTCTTTAGGTCGTTTATTAAAAGCAAGAGGGTATAAGGTAACAATTCAGAAGTTTGACCCTTATATCAATATTGACCCAGGTACAATGAGTCCTTATCAGCATGGCGAAGTTTTTGTTACTGATGATGGTGCAGAAACTGACTTAGACTTAGGTCACTATGAAAGATTTATTGATGAAAGTCTTACAGTAAACAACAATATTACAACAGGTAAGATTTACTGGTCTGTATTAAATAAAGAGCGTAAGGGCGAATATCTCGGTGGTACAGTACAGACTATTCCTCACATTACAAACGCTATTATTGACAAGGTATATGCAGCTGGTAAGGCTACAGATGCAGACTTTGTTATTACTGAAATTGGTGGTACTGTAGGCGATATTGAAAGTGAACCATTTATTGAAGCTATCCGTCAGGTAGGTAGAGATAAGGGTAAGGAAAATGTACTTTTCATTCATGTTGCACTTATTGTATACCTTGCTATGAGTAAGGAATTAAAGACTAAGCCAGCACAGCACAGCGTTAAGCAGCTTTTAAGTCAGGGTATTCAGCCAGATATTCTTGTATGCAGAACAGAATATCCTCTTGGCGAATCAGAAAAGGCTAAGCTTGCTCGTTTCTGTGGTGTTGATGATGAATGTATCATCGAAAACGCTGACTGTTCATCACTTTACGAAGTACCTCTTATGCTTGAAGAACAGAATATTGCAGATGTTGTTTGTAAGAAACTTGGTATGCCTTGTGGCAAGCCTGATTTAACTGATTGGATTGATGTTGTAAACAGAGAAAGAGCATTATCTAAGAAAGTTGAAATCGCTATTGTTGGTAAGTATGTAGAACTTCATGACGCATACCTTTCTATAGTAGAAAGTCTTCATCACGCAGGTATCCACAGCGGTGCTAATGTAAGTATCCGTTGGGTAAATTCTGAAGATGTTGAAGAAACTGGTGTTGAAAAGGCATTAGCAGGTATTGACGGTATCATTGTTCCTGGTGGTTTCGGTACTAGAGGGGTTGAAGGTAAGATAATGGCTGTTCAGTATGCTAGAGAAAACAAAATTCCTTTCCTTGGCATTTGCTTAGGTATGCACTGTACAGTAATTGAATTTGCTAGAAATGTACTTGGTCTTAAAGATGCAAATACATCAGAAATCAATGAAAATACTCCAGACCCAGTAATTGATATTATGCCAGACCAGAAGAACATTGATAACCTTGGTGGTACAATGCGTCTTGGGGCTTATCCTTGTAAGTTGGCTGAAAATACTTGGTCAAGAGAACTCTATGGTGATGCTGAAATAAGTGAAAGACATCGTCATAGATATGAATTTAACAACAGCTACAGAGAGGCTATGACAAAGGCAGGTCTTGTATTTGCCGGTACATCTCCTGATGACAGACTTGTTGAAATCGTTGAACTTCCAAAGGATGTACACCCTTACTTTGTAAGTGTTCAGTTCCACCCAGAGTTCAAGAGCAGACCTAACAGACCTCATCCATTATTCAAGGGTCTTGTAACTGCTGCAGCAAAGAATAAATAATAAAATAATTGATATATTTGACTCCCTCAAGTGAAAACTTGGGGGAGTTTTTTCTATATATATGATAAATGTATATATATGTTCTATTTCGTTACCTCGTATATTGTTTTCGCTAATCTGTCAATAGAGTTATTTATTTCTTCCACAGTATTTGTTTGTGCCCCTAATTCAATAAGCATACTTTTATCTTTCATATGGAGGGAATATCTATAGGCATTTAGATATATTTTTCTGGTTAAATTGGGATAGAGTTCATTCATTTTTTGTTGCATACGAAAACTAAGAGCAAGGTTTGTTTTTATGTATGGGTTTGAAAGCCCTGGTATGTTTTGTAGTTTGCCATTGGTTTGTTTTTTACAAAGACCATTAAAAAACATTACCTTTGCACATTGTTGACCATTGTCAGTTGTCACTAAATGGAGATTAGGATTTACACCATCTCTATGTAGGTCTATTACTAATTCTATAGAGGGATTTTCAGCAAGAACTTTTTTAATAACTGGTTCAGCTCTTTCATATGCTCCGTCACGCTGTACTTTACCATTTACGGTGTCAAAGCTGTCAGTAATGTGCAGGCATTTAATACCGTACTTTTCCTCAAGGTCTTTAGCCAATCTATTGCCAGCACCTATTATACCATCAGACATATCTTTGCTGTCGGCAAACATTTCGTGGGCGTGGGTATGAAAAATAAGAATAGTTGGCTTTTTTCCGGCATGTATTTTTAAATCAGTAGATAAAAAGGAATTTACATCAAATAAATCTGAAGTCATACCAGTCTTTTTATCTACGGCATAATAGTTCTGTCTTAATGTAGATAAATTTTGTAAAGCAGATACATTTGTAATAGGGGAGGGTGTTTCCTGTAGAGTTTCTTCAGTAACTAATGATGAATCTCCTATTTCAAGAAAAGAAACATCGTGGGCAACAGTTACATTATACTTTTTATGACCAGTAAGAAATATGGCACAGGTCAAAAATATAAGAATGAAAAGCTTTTTCTTCATATTATTGAAACCTCTTTTTCATTAAAATATGAATATTCTGTAAACAAAATAAGGATGAAGTACATATTTAAGAATTTAAGCTATAAAAAATCCGTATTTCACTACGTTATATATAGTAGATACTCTCTATTATATTAGTGTAAAGATGGCAATATGCCTACAATAGAAAATGATAAAAAAATCTAGTAAATAGTAATAATACATAAATTTTGATAATGGGTAAAAAAAGGTACAATACTGTTGTTAAAGTGAACAAAAACAATACTTAAGAATTGTTTAAAATATGGAAAAATTTTTATTAACAATTAATTCATTGACACTTTTATTGCAAAGTGGTATCTTAATTAGTATCAGCGTGAGTACCTATATGTATCTTGTATGTTGATAATCGCTGTGAGTAATAACGGGGACTTTCAAGATATAATATATGTATAGTATTTATGCAAAATATAAACTTTATGTGTTTAAAGGGAGGAAAAAGTTTATGAAAAAAGGTTTGTCCAAATTCATAAGCACAGTGTTAGCTGCTTGTATGATTACAACAGGCGTTGCTGTAGTACCTTTTGCTACTACTCCAGCTACTGTATATGCAGCAAGCGGAATTTCAGTCACAGAAAGTAAAGGCTGGCTTGAAAGTGCTTACATTGAATGGTCTGTTAGTGATTCATCTTACACAGGCTATAATGCTTATGTTAAGAAGTCAAGCGATTCTAGCTGGACACAGCTTGACGACCCACTTATCAGAAGATATTCTGATTGTTGGAGAGCAGACGCTGTAGGTCTTGCTGCTGGTACATACGATATGAAGGTTGTACCAATGAAGAATGGCAGTGAAGTAACAGCTGATTCTATTACTGCAACTGGTTTAACCGTTCAGGCTCACGATAGAGCCGGTGCTGCATTCTCACCAAAGTCTACTTACAAGGGTGCTGGTGCTTACAATGTAGACGGTACATTAAAGGCTGGTGCTAAGGTTATTTATGTTACACCTGCTACTGCTAAAACTGTAAAGGCTACTGTTGGTGGTGTAGAACACACTGGTTTACAGGATATTGTTTACGGTTTACAGAAAGGTACAGAAACTTCTCCTATTGATATTCGTATTGTAGGTATGATTAATGCTGCTGATATGGATTCATTTGGTTCTAGTGCAGAAGGTCTTCAGATTAAGGGTAAAAATGCTTATGCTAACCTTAACTGTACTATTGAAGGTATTGGTGAAGACTCAGGTATCCATGGTTTCGGTATGCTTATTAGAAATGCCGGTAACCTTGAATTAAGAAACTTTGCAGTTATGGCTTGTTTAGATGACTCTATTTCTCTTGATACAGCTAACTGTAACGTATGGGTTCATAACCTTGATTTATTCTATGGTAAGACTGGTGGCGACGCTGACCAGGCAAAGGGTGATGGTACTGTAGATGTTAAGGGTAAGTCAACTTATGTTACAATTTCTTACAACCATTTCTTTGATAATGGTAAGTCATCACTTTGTGGTATGAAGAGTGAAGTAACTTCTTCATTAATTACATATCACCACAACTGGTTCGACCACTCTGATTCAAGACATCCAAGAATTAGAACAATGTCTGTTCATATTTACAACAACTACTTTGATGGTAGTGCAAAGTACGGTGTTGGTGTAACAATGGGTGCTTCTGCTTTCGTTGAAGCGAACTACTTTAGAAATGTTTCTAAGCCAATGATGAGTTCTGGTCAGGGTTCTGATGCTTTAGGTCAGGGTACATTCTCTGGTGAAAACGGTGGTATCATTAAGGCATACAACAACAAGATGGTAAACGAAAACAGAGTATTCAGCTACTATACTCAGAACAGCCCAGCTTCAACAGGTTATGATGCTTACGAAGTAACAAGCAGAACTGCTACAGTTCCTTCAAGCGAAACAACTGAAAAGGGTGGCACAACATATAACAACTTCGATACAGATGCTAACTTTGGTATCAATGTATCAGATGCTGATGTAGATGCTCCGGATGATGTACCTGCAAAGGTTACAACTTATGCTGGTCGTGTAAACGGTGGTGACTTCAAGTGGGCTTTTGATAATGCTACTGAAGACGCAAACTACTCTGTAATTACAGCACTCAAGACAGCTGTTGTAAATTACAAGACTTCTATTCAGTCTATTGGTGGTAATGGTAGTGGTGCTACAGAACCTACTACAAGTGCTACAACAGAAGCAACTACAAACAAAGACGGTTCAACAGAAACTACAACTAATAGCCAAGAATCTTCAACAGAGGGTACAACAACTGCTCCAGTTGAAGGTGCTCAGATTCATAACTTTACATTAAATGGTACTAGCAGTTCATTCTATACTATTACTGGTACATTAACATCTAGTTATGGTACAGCATCTTACAATGGCTTAACACTTACTAAGGCATTAAAGATGGAATCTAAGACATCTGTAGACTTTGACCCAGATGGTGTTGCTGGTACATTAACAATTGTTACTAACCCAACATATTCAGGTACTATTGAATTAAATGATAAGGCAATTACAATAGGCTCTGACGGTGTGGCAACTATTAGCTTAGACGGTTCTCAGTCTTACTCAATCACTAAGGGTAGTGGTTCAAACTATATCTTCTATATTGCATATACTCCAAACGGTAGCACAACTACAGTAATCAAGGGTGATGCAAATGATGATAGTAAGGTAACTGTAGATGACGTTACAATGATTATGGATTTTGCAGTTGGCAAGATTTCAGCTGTAACTAATGCCAAGAATGCTGACGCAACAGGCGACAGTGTTGTTAACGTTGATGATGCTTACAAGATTAGCCAGTTCTTAAATGGTTTAATCAAGTCTTTATAATTCGACATAGGTCGTGAAACTTTTTCCTCTCCTGCCTATGGCAGGGGAGATACTTCTAAATTTAAAGGGAGGAAACAAAAACATGATAAAATGTTTTAAGAAAGCTATCAGTAGCGTACTTGCAGCAACTATGCTTGCAACTAGCTTTACTGCTATGCCTATAAACACTTTTGCAGCTACATCATTTAGTACTGCAGGTGGTTGGTTTGAAACACTTTATGCTGAATGGTCTGGTAACAAGAGCGATGTTACAGGCGTTAGCTATAGTGGTACAGCAAGTGGTTCACTTACTGGCGATGATTTAACTTACCTTGTAAGACAGGACGGTTCAAACGTAAGAGTGGATATTCCTGGTTTAAAGGCAGGTACATATAACTTAACTGTTACTACAAAGAGTGGTAATATCACTAAGGATAACATTAAGGTATATGAATATGATAGAAGTGGTTATGCTCACTATGATGCTCATAAAGAGGGCGTAACTGGTATTGGTGCATACAATGATGACGGTACATTAAAGTCTAATGCAATCGTTGTTTATGTAACAGAAGAAAACAAGAATACAGTTCAGCTTCCTGGTTATACAGGTGATAGCTATCCTGCAGGTATTGGTAATATCCTTAACTACAAGTCAGAAGATGCCAACGGTGTAACTGGTGGTGGAAAGATTGATATTGTAAAGCAGTTAAGAGAAGAAGGTATTCCTCTTGATATTAGATTTGTAGGTACTATCAGAGGTGGTGACTCTAACACAAGCAACAACCCACCAGCTGAAAACATCAAAGGTCTTACTGGCTACAATACTACTACAAACGGTGGTACTAAGGGCGATAACGGTATGATGATTAGAGTATACAAGTCTTCAAACGTAACATTTGAAGGTATTGGTACTGACGCAACATTTGATGGTTGGGGTGTTCAGATTATCAGCCAGACTGGTTTTGTAAGTCAGGGCTTTGAATTTAGAAACCTTAACTTCACAAACACTCCTGAAGATGCTATTGGTCTTGAAGGTACAGCTTCACTTTCTTCATCTCCACAGTCTAAGGAATGGTTAAACAGTTCTTGTACACCAATTAAGTTTAGTTGGGTACACAACAATACATTCCATCAAGGTTTTTGTAAGAACCCTGCCGAATCAGATAAGGCAGAAGGTGATGGTTCTTGTGACTGGAAGCGTGGTTATGGTTACACAATGGCTTATAACCATTATATAAACAACCATAAGACAAACCTTATTGGTTCTTCAAGTTCTAGTATTCAGTATGATGCTTCACTTCATCACAACTGGTACGAAAAGGTTGAATCAAGACAGCCATTATCAAGACAGTCTAACATCCACATTTACAATACATACTTTGACGGTGCTACTTCTTATGCTATTTCTCCAAGAGCTCATGCTTACATTTTCTCTGAAGGTAACTACTTCGGTGCTTGTAAGAACCCTGTAGACTCAGCAAAGGAAGGTTCTGCAACTGTTAAGTCTTATAATGATAGCTTTGCAGGTTGTAACGGTACAAATGCTGCACAGCAGGTTACAAATAAGACTGATAAGGTAAGCGACAGCAGTGGCAATCCTTATGCAGGTTTTGAAAGTGGTAGCGATATGTATGAATATACAGCTACTTCTCCTATTCAGGCTAAGGCTGACTGTCTTAACCTTGCAGGTGTTATGAAGGCAGCTTCAGAAATCAATATGGAACCAACTCCAGAACCTATTGTATCTGAAAATCCTAATGCTTTAACACTTCCATTTGAAATTAACTTCACTACTCCTAGTGATGCAAATTACTGGTCTAATAAGACAAGTGATACTAACTTAGCAGCAAATAGCCAGTACACTATTGCTAATGCACTTGTAACACCAGCTGCTAAGATGACAAGTACAGCAACTACAATGAAGATTAGAGATAATGGTGTAATCTTCAAGGTAAATACTGCATCTGATGTAACAATGACAGCAGGTTCATCTAGTGCTTACGGTATGGAACTTTATGATGCTTATGGCGAATTAAAGCTTTTCGTAGACGGTGGCAAGACTGGTACAGTACAGAACATTCCAGCAGGCGTTTATGTAATTAAGTCTGGTAACACAGCAAAGGACGCTTACCTTGAATACTTAAAGATTGTTGCTAATGACCCTAATGCTCCAACAGTAACAGAAGCTACAACAGAAACTACAACAAAGGCTAATACTGGTGATGATGGTACTACAGAAACTACTACATCAGCACCTGTTGTTGATGATGGTTATGTATGGCATGATGATGGTGTAGATGCAAGTGGTAACGATGTTGCTGCTGCAAATTCTAACATCTTCAATATTAGTGGTAATGATACAACAAATAAGTATACTTATAACGGTGTAACTTATAATGGTGGTATTAAGATGGAATCATCTACTAACATTACAGTTAATGCCCCAGCAGATGGTGCATTAAAGTTAGTATTAAGTGCAGCTGGTTCAAGAACTATCAAGATTGATGGCGAAGAACAAGATGTAGTTGATGGTCTTAATGTATTTGATTTAACAGCTGGTACTCATACAATTACTAAGGGTACAACTAATGTTTATGTTTATGTAATGAGCTATGCAGTTGATGGTGGCGACACAACAGTTACTACAACAACTGAAACAACTACAGAAGCTACAACTAAGGAAACAACAGAAGCTACAACAGCTGCTCCAGTTGATGGTGTAAATGTTGTTGTTGGCAATGCAATGGTTAAGAATGGTTCTGCTGTTACAGTTCCTGTTAAGTTGACAGGTATGACTGATTTAGCAGACTTCAACATTACATTAACTTATGATGCAGCTGCTCTTACAGCTACTAAGGTTGAAAACGGCGACATAATCAATGACAGCATGGCTACAATTAACAGCAACATTACTGACGGTTCAGTAAGAATTGCTGGTATCAACCCTGCTGATACAATTAACGCAGACGGTACAGTTCTTGTAAAAGTAACATTTACAGCAAACAAGGAAGGTGCAACTCCTGTTGCAATTACTGTAAATACATTAAAGGGTGCTAACCTTGCAGTTGCAAACTACACTACTTCTAATGGTACAGTAACAGTTACAGCAAACGGTGGTTCAGTTGAAACTTCAACAGAAACAACTACTACTGAAACAGATTCTACTACAGAAGCAACTACTGTTGATTACTCTGCTAAGGGTGATGTAAACAAAGACGGTAAGATTAATGAAAAGGATGCAGCCCTTATCTTGAAGTTTATTCAGGGTATCAAGGACGAAACATTCTATGATGAAGCTGCAGCAGATGCAAATGGCGACGGTGTAATCAATGCACTTGATGCTACTTGGGTATTAAACCACAAGGGTAACACTTCTAAGCCATCTACACCTGAAACTAAGACTTATACATTGACAGGTACTGATATTAATGCTACTTCTGGCACTGCTCTTACAGCAGACACAAATGTTGGTACAGAAAATATGTTCCTTGCAAAGACTGGCGTTAAGAATTCAAGTGGTTCAGTTCAGATTAGTGGTTCTAAGACAGTTCAGTTCAAACTTACTTCTGATGGTACAGTTGCATTAACAAATGCTATTTCTTCAGGTGCATATGCTAGACAGGTAGCGATTGTTAACTCAAATGGAGATACAGTTGCAACTTTAAATGTTGAAAATAAGAATGGTGCTAAGAACAATTTAAGTGCTACTCCACTTGTAGCAGGTACTTACACAATTAAGGGTGTAAATGTTGATTCAAGTGATAAATCTACAAGCGGTAGTCTTAATTCTTCTGTAAACATCGGTACAATTACAGTAACAGGTACTCTTGAACAGATTTCTGCAGAAGCAACAACAAAGGCTACAACAACAGAAACTACTACAGAAACAACAACAAAGGCTACTACAACAACTACTACTGAAGCTACTACAGAAACAACAACAGTAACTCCAGCAGGCGACATTGTAGCAACAATTAATGCAAGTGATTTAACAGCTGGCGATATTACAGCTAACACAGTAAGTGGTCAGTTCAAGCTTATTGCAGATGCAACAAACAAATTAACAGTTGAAGCAAACAGCAAGAGCTTAGATGGTTACACATTTACACAGAGATTAAAGACAAACGGTACTGGTGCAGTTGATAAGAGAGCAATCTCATTCACAACAACTGGTGCAGGTAATGTAATCTTCTATGCAATGAGTGGTAGTAACAAGGAAGACAGACCAGTAAACTTACTTAATGCAGAAGGTACAACAGTAGGTACAGTAACAGTATCTGGTACAACATTTGCTAAGTACACAATTGCAATTCCAAGTGCAGGTACATATTATTTAGTATCAGGTAAGAGTGGTATCAACTTCTACTTAATCGGTACTGATGTAGCATTAGCAGACCAAAAAGCTGATGCAACAACTGTTACAACTACAACAACTGAAACTTCAACAGAAGCTACAACAGCTACAACAACTACAAAGGCTGACGATACAACAGAAACTACTACAACAGCACCAGCCGGTAAGGCATTTGCTGTAAGTGGTGACAGCTGGTCAGCTGAAAACGACAGCGTACCAACTTGGTTAAATGGTGGTAAACTTACAACTGCAACAAATAACAGTGGTTACACAGCTTTCGCAGCAGAAAGTGCTAATGGTACTGCATTTACAAAGACTGTTGAAGTAACAAAGAATACATCATTTACTATTGATGTTGCTGATGCTTTAACAGCAAGCGTATTCATCGCTGGTGACAACAACACAGCAAACAAGGGTGTAATTAAGGCTACATTTACTGACGAAAGTGGTACTGTAACTGATATTACTCCAACAAATGCTAGCCTTGGTGGCAGAAAGACTGCAACAACAGCTTTCGAACTTGTTGCAACTGGCAAGGGTACAATTACAGTAACTCCTAACTATAACTCATTATTATACAAGGTTGCTGTTAAGTAATAAGAATTTATAGCGAAATTTAGTTGATTTAAGCGAGGGTTTATAGCAAGAATAAATGAATACACAAAATATTCACAAAAAAGTTGTATAAACCCTTGCAATTTTAATAAGAAAAGGGTATACTTTTATAAAGGGATTTTTTCCAAAGGTGAGGAAAAGGTTTCTAGTATAAAAGAAGGAGGTTAATTATGAAATTCAGAAGTTTATTATGCTCTGTATTAGCTTCTACTATGGTTATTGGCTCTTGTGTTTGTGCTAATGCCGCTACATTTACAGCAGGTAGTGAAAATGCTACAGCAGGTAATGTAGTATCAGTACCTATTACCGTTGCTCCAAGTGCTGGAGAAACATCTACAGATGTGAACGCCTATGCTATAGCTATTAGCTATGATTCATCTGTGCTCACACCAGTGGTAAAGGGAACTGACGAAGTAGGCGACAACACTTATGCAACTGTTGGTGACAGCTTTAATAGTGGCGTGCTTACAGCTGATTTAAAAGATAATGAAACAGGCAATGATGAAGTTCTTATAGGTTGGGCTGCAGCTTCACCTGTTAATGTAACTGAAGCAAGTACACTTGCAACTGTAGATTTTACAGTTAATGCAAATGCTACTGGTTCTACAGATGTAAAAGTTGTTGTTGCTCAGGTAGCTAATTCTGCTTCAGCTTTAGCTGATGCAAGTACAATTGAAGCTGCTGCTGGTACTGTAACTATTGATACAGCATTCATCTACGGTGATGCAAACGGAAACGGTAAGGTTGATTCTGATGATGTAAGTTTAACAGCTCAGTCATCACTTAGTTTACTCGAATTTACATCTACTCAGCTTAAGGCTTGTGATGTAAATGGAAATGGTAAGATTGACTCTGATGATGTAAGTTATATTGCTCAGAAGTCTTTAGGTCTTATCTCTAGTTTCCCTGTAGAAAACGAATAATAGTAAGATAGAGGAGATAGAAAATATGAAGTTAAAGAAATTTATAAGTGCTTGTGTAGCTCTTGCTACAGTAGCAACTTGTTCATCTGTGGCTTTTGCAGCAGATAATACAATGACAATGGGTACACCTATTGATTTATCAACAGGTGCAGAAATTGGTGATACATTAACAGCAGGCGATGTTATTGCTATTCCTGTAGACATTTCATCATCAACAGGAAGCTTAACTTCAACTCTTGTTAGATTAGCTTTATCAGATAATTTACAGCCTGGTGTAACAGATACAGACTTAACTGATGACCAGTATACAAATCTTGAAGCTTTAGGTGGCGAAATTGCTACAGAAGATTCAGGTGTAGATTATTATGTAAAGAACATTTTCAAGGCTGGTAGAAGGAAGAGTTTCCCTGGTACTTGGATGGTAAACCCAACAGAACACAGAGCTGATGGTAAGACTTATTTCTCTGTACAGTGGTATGATGTTGTAGCAGATGCTGTAAGTGATGAACCTGAACTTTGGATGCTTTGTACAGTAAAGAATGATGTAACAGTAGATAACCTTAACACAGAAGTTATTGGTTCATCTGCTAATAGTGAAATTGCTGATAATAAGAATGGTTTAGCTTTAGTTGATACAGTTGAAGCTGGTACCGTAAAGCTCAACGCTACTCAGGGTGCTTTCAAGGTTGTTCTTGATGCTGATGCACTTCCAGCAGGTAACTGGGTACAGGGCTTATATGCTCAGGTAGGTTCTACTAAGCAGGAAATTACAGCTTGTGTACACGCTGATGGTACTACAACTTATGAATTCCCAGTAAGAGTTAACTCTGCAACTGGTGCAACTGATGCTATTGATGTTGACATTTATGCAACTACTACTGCTGATGAAGCTGGTGCAACTGCTTCTACTGACAAGAAGATTGGTTCAATCAACCTTACTATGGACGGTACAGTAACTAGCTACAATACACTTAATGCTAGCATAAGTAGTGAAATAGGTGGAGTAGATGAAGGACCAGGATTATAATAAGGAGGTAGATTGATGATGAAAAAGTACGAAAAACCAGAAATTAAAATCGCTTCCTTTGATAGCGAAAATGTAGTTTCTACAAGTGCAGGTGTAAACCTTACAAAGTTCAACACTACAAATAAGTATACATCTATTGAATTCTAATTAATGAATTTTGATGAAACTTTAATAAAGAGCCTAATTTATTTAGGCTCTTTTCTTATAACAAAAATTAGGAGGTAAAGTATGAAAAAGTTATTAGCTTTTGCTATAGCTGTTGTGGCTCTTAGTGTAAATGCTTTTGCAGCAACAGAAGTAAATGTTGTTGTGGATAAAACTCCAGTAGAACAAAAGGGCGTTATTGTAGATAATAGAACTCTTGTGCCTGTTCGTGGCGTGTTTGAAAAAATGGGTTATACTGCTGAATATGATACTGAAACAAAAACTGCAACTCTCAAAAAAGGTAGCGATGTTTTAAAGTTTACAGCAGGGGAAAACTATTTTACTTATAATGACAAGAAGATTGAAACAGAAGTTCCTCAGCAGATTATTGATGGTAGATTTATGTTGCCTTTAAGAGCTATCGAAAGTGTAGAATTTGTTGGTATTAAGTGGGACGGCGAAACAAAGACTGCAAGTATTACACACCCATTCTCTGTTGTGCCAATTACAGTAGAGGAAGCTGACAAAATGCTTGATGGTGATGCAACTGATATTAATGTTGATTAATATAAAAAAGAGCCTATTTATGTAGGCTCTATTATATTGCAAAAAAATAGGGTATATGCTATAATCTCCTAAGCAAGAGGGAATTAAGCGGTTTGTTATCCACCTACCTAAAAATAAGGGGGTGGTGTTATGGATAATCAAGTATTATATTTAACTATATTGTTCTTAATTATTTACATAATAAAAAAATAGCCGCCCAAACCGACCAAAGTTAGCGACTATTTTAGTTTAAGACAAAATCGGATAACAACCGTAAGGTTGCTCCCTCTTGTGCTTTAATAATAACACTTTGCAATATATAAGTCAAGAGCTGAAAAAGGCTCTTTTTTGTTGAGAAAAAGATAAAAGTATGATATAATTCCCAAAGCAAGAGGGACTTCAGCAGTTATACCCCAGTCTTTTATATGTTTAAAAGGTGTGATGCTTATGAAATAAGTATTATGAATTTAAAATGTATGAAAGGGGGAATATGTATGCAGGACTTAGAAATAGTTTTATTATTGATACTATTGATAGTTTATTACATAAAAAAATAACTGCCCCGACCGGAAATCTGTGGCAGTTATTTTGCAACAATTTTTGAGTAAGGGGTAACAACTGAGGTTGCACCCTCTTGTGTTTTAATAATAACACTTTATAAAATATAAGTCAACATAAAATCGTTTTTATGAGAGCCTATCTTTTGAAAGGTTCTTTTTTTATTGTATTTGTCATAATATTAAGGGATAAATATTATTTAAGGAAGTGACAATATGTATCCCGAAATATATTCTGCTGTCTATGATTTTGGAATATGCCCTAAGAATATAGTGCGTTGCAAATATTTTTATATTGTTCATACTGACAAGGGCAATTACAGTATTTGCAAGGCAAGGGTCAATACCAACAGAATAATGGAAATTTACAGATTAAAGGAACAATTATGGACAAAAGGCTTTAGGGCTTTTGACAGATATTTACCGGCAAAAAGTGGATTGCCATATGTAGAGAGAGATAGTGATGTATATATCCTTTCTCCTTTTAAGGGAGCCAACGAACTGGACTTCCTTAATAATGCCCAAGTTGTAAAAGCTATTGAAACCATAGGCAGTATGCAATATGCCTTGAGCCGAATAGACAGTCAACCAATGGTAAGAGCCGCAGCTATTTTAAAGCCTCATCCTTTAGATGAAATGGAAAAGGGGCTTACTACTATGACAAAATGCCGAAAAGCAATATCCAATACAAAGACTTTGAAGGATTGGGATATGACTGTACTTAAGGTATATGACAAGTATTACAGTAAGGCTGAAAAGGCTGTTGAAAGATTACAGAAAAGTACTTTGGAAAAATCTTTTATACACAATAGGTTAAAAGAAGGTAATATTTTATTTAACTATGGCAGGATTTCTATTATTGATTGGGATTATATGACAGTTGGTTCTCCTCTTTGGGATTTAGCTTTCTTTATAAACAGGTATAAACGCAAAAATGCTTTTTATGCCCATAATAAGGGGCTTAATTACTTAAATATGGAAGATATTTTAGGAGCATATAGCAAAAACAACTTTTTGACAGAAAATCAAATAGAGGATTTACAGGCAGTAATTGATTATCCTAGACAATTTATTTCCGTTATTGGTGAAATTTATAGAAAAAGTAGAAAATTTATACCTGTTGGGCTAAAAATGAAATTAAATGAAATGGCCGAACAAGTGGATTTTGAATTATAAAGATATACAAATAATGTATAATGTTTTTTTAAAATATATTTGAATTTCGTATTGATTTGTGGTAGAATGGAGGTTATAAAGGAATAGAGTGTAAATTTTATATATAGCTTTTAATAGTGAATCGGAAAGATAAATCCGATGGCTTGATGTATCAAGCCACAAATTAACGAAGTTAATTTGTTCTGAATAGTGAATCGGAAAGATAAATCCGATGGCTTGTTTTTCAAGCCACAAATTAACAAAGTTAATTTGTTCTTAGTATATACACAAATTTATAACATAAATTGTAGGAGGTACAACAATGGCTGAACAGAAAAATAAAAGTGCCGAACAGCTGTTGTCTGACTTACACCAGAAGCGTCTTGAACAGGCGTTAAACGAATTTAACGCAGATAAAACAAGAATGGCAGTAGGCAGATTATTAGAAGAATATGTTGATGATGGAGGTCAAAGTTATTTTGACGGAGCTCAAAAAGATGCTACACTGTATTTTGTAGACGATGATTATATGGATAAGGTATCTGATGTAGAACCTAAAGACGAAGATAAGCCTAAAAAAGAGAAAAAAGGCGGATTTTTTGCTGGGGCACTCAGTAAGTTAGCTGAAAAAATGAAAACTGAAGAACCTGAAGACTACGAAGACGAATTTCCTGAGGAAGTAGAAGAATATAAGGACGATAAAGATGACGATGTAAACCTTATTGACGGCACAAATAAGGGTTTCGATATGCCAGCACCGGAAGAACTAGAGTCAGTTGCACCTATTGAAGAGGAGGAGGCTGTTCCTCCAGTAAAGCCTAGTATTTTTGATACTGCTAAACTTTCTTCTATGGATTTGAATGATATTGAGGAACGACTTGAAAAGGTTCATTTGAAACCAGCAACTATGGAATTTGCTGACCCAGACGAGGTAATAAAGGAAATATTGGGAGAAACTGAAAAAGAAGAAACACCAGAAAAAACAGAAGAACCTAAGGAAGATATTAAACCTGCTAAGAAAGAAAACAGAAAGATACACAAGAAGAAGGATTCTCTTGATGATATTTCTGTAGACGATATGGGTCTTGGCAATATTGTAAATAAAATTGCCGAAGAAGAAGAATTAAAGAATAAAGAAGAAAAGCCAGAAGAAACTTCAAATACAGAAGAAGTTGAAACTGAGGATAATACAGAGGTATCTGCTGACACAAGTACAGAAGAAAAAACAGAAGATGTACAGGAGATTGAGGAACCTGAAACAGTAAATGAAACTGTTGAAGAAGAACCGGTTCAGGAAGCTACTACTGATGAAGTTGAAGAAACTCCAGAGGTTGAAGATGTTACAAGTGAGGATACAGAGCCTGTAGGAGAAAGCACAATAACTGTTACTTCTGTTCCAGAAGAAAGCATTAACAATGTTGCTGATGAAATGGAAGAACAGGAAAATCATACTCAGGAAGATTATCCAACTAAGTTCAAGGAAAAGAACGATAACAAAAATACTTATGTAGCAGAAAAGACAGTAATATTAGATAAGCCTTTAATAGATGCTAATGAGGTTATTTCAGACGATAATCTTACAGCTACTGAGGATAATGAGGCAGAGGAAACTCAGCCTGTATCACAGGAGGATAATGATATGACTAAGGAAGAAGAAGTTCTCAATGCTATTACAACTGAAACAGAGGCAGAGGTAGAAGAAGATGTTATACCTAGTCGCCGTAGACGCTTCATTGAGGAAAAGAAGAAAGGCAAGAAAAAGCCAGAAGAACCTGTAGAAGAAGAAATCGATGACGAAGACTTGGAAGAAGACGAGTACGAAGACGATTTTGATGATACAGAAGATAAGCCAAAGAAAGGTCTTTTCGGTCTTTTTAAGAAGAAAAAGAAAAAAGACGAAGAAGACGATGACGATTTCGAAGATGATGACGAAGAAATCGAAGAAAATGATGAAGAAGCTGAAGACAAGTCTGAACATAATGACAAAACAGAAGATTATGATAAAGACGAGGATTTAGACGAAGAAGACGATGATGAAGATTATGACGACTTTGACGATGAGTACAGAAAAGGCTCAGGTTTAAAGAAATTCTTCATTGGGGCATTGTTTGTTATTCTTGTAGTTGCAGTAACAGCTCTTGCTGCTATGTGCTATAGCTATAAGTTACAGCTTGATTCTACAAGAGAACAGCTTAATAAAATGGCTGGCAACAATACAGAGGAAACAACAGCTATTGTTGAGGATATAACTAGTGAAATTACTACACAGGCAACTACAGTAGCTACAACAGAGGCAGTAACTGAAAGTGCTACAACAGCTGTTGTAAGTTCTGGAAATAATAATACTCAGGCTGTTCAAATAGTAAATAGTGATGGTACATCATCAAACTTAACAGGAGCAACTGCTTCTGGTACTACATATACAGTTAAGAGTGGAGATACAGGCGAAAAAATTTGTAAGAGTGTTTACGGGGAATATACAAAGGAAAACTGGAGCAAAATTCTTAAAGCAAACAATATGAATGAATCCAGTACCTATCATCCTGGTCAGGAATTGATTATTCCTTAATTTTGGAGGAAATATGGATTATAAAGAAATGACTCTTGTAGAACTTAGAGAACTTGCAAGAGAAAAGGGCATTGGAAGTATTACAAGATATAAAAAGGCAGAACTTATTGATGTACTTGAAAAAGTTGCACCTACTTCTTTGCCTAAAGAAGAAAATAATAATAAAAACAGCGATTATTTAAAGGAATTAGATAGTGGTGTTGTTGGAGAGGGTATCCTTGAGGTACTTACAGAGGGTTACGGCTTTATGAGAGTTGAAAATTACCTCCCTGGTACAAAGGATATTTATGTATCTCCATCTCAGATTAGACGATTTAACCTTAGAACAGGCGATAAGCTTGTAGGTAGACTCAGAAAGCCAAAGGAGAATGAAAAATTCCCTGCTATGCTTTTCCTTACTCATGTAAATGGTGAGCCTACACAGAGCGTAGCAAAGCGTCCTAATTTTGAAGATTTAACACCTATTTTTCCTACAGAAAGACTTAAACTTGAAACAAGTAAAAACGAACTTTCTACAAGAATTATAGATATTATGGCTCCTATTGGTAAGGGTCAGAGAGGTATGATAGTTGCTCCACCTAAGGCTGGTAAAACTGTACTTCTTAAAAAGGTAGCAAATGCTATTACTCACAATCATCCTGATGTATTTGTAATTGTTCTTCTTATTGATGAAAGACCAGAAGAAGTAACAGATATGCAGAGAAGTATTCAGGGTAATGTTGATGTTATCTATTCTACATTTGATGAACAGCCAGAACACCATAAGAGAGTGGCTGAAATGGTTCTTGAAAGAGCTAAGAGATTGGTTGAACAGAAGAAAGATGTTGTTGTGCTTTTAGACAGTATTACTCGTCTTTCAAGAGCTTACAACCTTACTGTACCATCTAGTGGTCGTACACTTTCTGGTGGTCTTGACCCAGCAGCCCTTTATATGCCAAAGAGATTTTTCGGTGCTGCTCGTAATATTGAAGAAGGCGGTAGCCTTACTGTACTTGCAACTGCCCTTGTGGAAACAGGTTCTAAAATGGACGATGTTATCTTTGAAGAATTTAAGGGTACAGGCAATATGGAACTTGTGTTAGACAGAAAGATGTCTGAAAAACGCATTTTCCCTGCTGTTAATATGGCTAAGTCTGGTACAAGACGCGAGGAATTACTTCTTTCAAAAGATGAATTGGATGCTGTATACTTCCTCAGAAAGTCATTTAGCGGTTCTATGACTAATCAGGAAGTTACTGAACAGGTAATGGACTTATTAGTTAAAACTGACAATAATGAGGATTTTGTGAAAGCTATTCTCAAACTTAGTAACAATAAATAAAAAATACTTGCATTGAGACAAGCGGTGTGATATAATTACTTCGTTATAATGTCGAGGGGATGCCAAAATGTATCCCAATTTTTATGGAGGTGTAAGACATGCAGGAAGCAATTCAGCCAAAGTATTATCAGGCTAAGGTTAAGTGTAACTGTGGTAACGAATTTACAATCGGTTCTACTCAGGAAGAAATCAGAGTTGAAGTTTGTTCTAAGTGCCACCCATTCTATACAGGTAATCAGAAGAACCTTAACGATGCTGGCGGTCGTGTTGAAAAGTTCAACAAGAAGTACGGCAGAAAGTAATTTTCATAAATCAAGACCTATGGTTTGCCATAGGTCTTTTTTTGTGTCAATTCTCAGTTTGAAAATACTGAGTTATGCACATTTTAGAATAAGTGGAATTGTAAATGTGGATAAATTAGAAATTTTTGATTTTATATAAAAAATGGACTTATACACAATGGAGAATAAAGTTCTCAAGAATTGTGCATAAGTCCACTTTGTTTATATGCTATTTTTTAGTTTTTGTGGAAAGCTGACTCACCTAATTTTAAACTAGGGTAAGCATTTATATCCATTGTAGCTGTATTGCCTTTCATAAATTCATAGTAACCGGCACTACCAATCATAGCAGCATTATCTGTACACAATATTGGCTTAGGTACATTAAATTCTATGTTATGTTCTTTACAAGCCTGTTCCATAGCTGCTCTTAAATGTTTATTAGCTGATACACCGCCGGCAAGGGCAAGTTTATTAAGTCCTAATTCTTTGCAACCTCTCATAGCACGCTCTACAAGAATATCTACAACAGACTGCTGGAAGCTTGCTGCAACATCAGCTCTGTTTATGTCGTGGTTCATCATTTTTTCTTTGTTTAAGTAGTTTAAAACAGCAGACTTTAAGCCACTAAAACTAAAGTCATAGGCATTGTCCTCAAGTTTTGCTCTTGGGAATTTAATTGCATTTGGGTCGCCTTCGCAAGAAAGTTTGTCAATGCCAGGACCACCTGGATAAGGTATGCCCAATACTCTGGCAACCTTGTCAAAGGCTTCGCCAGCTGCATCATCACGAGTTTTGCCTAAAATGTCGAAGTCATCATAATCCTTAATATGTACTAAGTGAGTATGGCCACCACTTACTATAAGACACATAAAAGGTGGTTCCCAATTAATGTTTTCAATATAGTTAGCCGCAATATGACCTTCAATATGATGTACTGGGACAAGTGGCTTATTAAGAGCAAATGCTAAAGCCTTTGCCTCTGAAAGACCAACAAGTAAAGCACCTACAAGACCTGGACCATAGGTAACAGCAATAGCGTCAACATCTTCTTTTTTAGTATTAGCCTCTAAAAGAGCCTGTTCAATAACATAGTCTATTGCCTCAATATGCTGACGAGATGCTATTTCTGGAACAACACCTCCGTATAATGTATGTGTAGCAATTTGAGAGGCTATAACATTGGATAAAACCTTTCTACCATTTACAACAACGGCAGCAGAAGTTTCGTCACAAGAGCTTTCAATAGCCAGTATTTTAATTTCCTTTTCCAATTATAATCTCTCCTTTAATGACAAATTGTAAAGCATAAATATAAGGAACACCACAAATGCACCAAAAAATAAAAAGTCCGGTACAGTTGTTGTTATGCTATAGGATAAGTGTTCCCATAAGTAAATAAATTGGTTTACTAAAAAGTTTAATTTATCCACAAGCTGTAACAGCATATGTGGATAATGTTCAGTTTTAAGTATATGCACAAGTTCAAAGTAGTTAGTTGTAATTGTGGCTATTATGCCAACAAATGCGGAACAAAGTGCAAAAATTACAAAACCATAAAATTTTGGTTTATTGTGTATTTTAGTCATAACTGAAACTTCAAAATTTTCTGGAAGTTGGGGAATTTTATTTATTTTAAGAGAATTATAAAATTCAGTTTGAATTTTGCATACTTTACATTGTTCAGTATGTTCTCTAAAAATTTCTTGTTCCTCTTTTGTCATTTCGTTGTTTAAAAATCTGTTTAAATCAGAACAATCCACTTTTCTTTCCCTCCTTTTCCAATATATCTTTTAATAACTTACGGCCTCTGTAAATTCTGTTTTTTACCATAGAAAGAGGCAAGTCTAAAGCCTCGCTTATTTCTGTATACTTCATACCTTCGTTATGATACATAACAATAGGGGTTAAGTATTTATCAGGCAGAGATAAAAGGGCTTTGTTTATGGCAGAACTACGCTCTTTATCAAGGTAAGTGCTTTCTGCCGATGGTGTTTGGGATAGGTAATACTCGCTGTTTTCAATAGGGACTGTATCTACTTTTCGCTTTCGGCAAAAGTCTATTGTACGGTTTGTAGCAATAGTTATGACCCAAGTTGAAAACTTATGTTTGGGAGAATACCTCCACAAATTATTATATATTTTTACAAATATTTCTTGTGATAAGTCCAGACTTTCTTCGTAATCGCCTAATATCTTATAGACGGTGGCAAAAACCAAGTTTTTATATCGTCTGACAAGCTCTGAAAAACTGTCTTCATCGCCTTTCAGACTTTTCTGGACAAGAGCGTAATCGCTAATATTTTCCATAATACCTCAAGCATTTATTGCTGTTTAATCTTCCTCAAAAAGGAGAGTAACATTCTTTCTGTCTTTTCCAATATGGGTATTTTCAAATATTTCCTTAGCTGATGGTAAAAATTCTTCTGGGAAAGGCATAGCAGGGCTAAAGTGAGTAAGCCACATTTCGTTTACATTAGCTTTTTTAGCAATTTCAGCGGCTTCTGTAAACATCATATGCTTATATTCCTTAGCTTTTTGAATTTTATCCTTTTCGCCGTACATACCCTCGCAAATTAAAAGGTTTGAATTTTCAACAAAGGCTGGAAGTTCCTTCGTAGGTCTAGTGTCTGTACAATATGAAACTTTTATACCTTTTCGTGGAGAGCCAAGAACCATATCAGAAGTGTAAGTTTTGCCTTCAAATTCTACACTTTGTTGTTTCTGGAGAATGCTCCAAAGTTTTTTAGGAATATTGAGAGCATTTGCTTTTTGTACATCAAATCTGCCAACTCGCTTAACCTGAACATTGTAAGCATAGCAAGTAATTTTATGATTTACTTTAAGGCAGTTTATGTGGAATACACCTATATCTATTGTATCCTGTGGTTCAAGTTCTATAAGTTTTACCTCAAAAGGAAGTTCTGGGCAAATACAACTAAGACCGGCATAAACCTTTTTAAGTCCCTTTGGACCAACAAGGGTAAGGGGTTCTGTACGAGCTGAATTTCCAATAGTCAAAAGAAGTCCTGGCAAACCTGAGATATGGTCTGCGTGGTAGTGAGTAAAGCATATAACATCAATATTCTTAAAGCCCCAGCCCAACAACTTCATTGTAACCTGAGTACATTCGCCACAATCAATAAGCATCATTCTGCCCTCAAGGCGAAGCATAAGGCTTGTTAAATATCTGCCAGGTAAAGGCATCATTCCGCCTGTACCTAAAAGTGCAACATCAAGCATTTATTAACCTCCGTAGGCACAATTAAGTGCCTGTATCAATAGTAAATTTATCTGTAAGAAAAGTGACAATGTAATTTCTTTTTGGTGTAAATATACCCTATGGCAAAACCATAGGGTGCATTAAAAATTATTTTTCAGTCTTAGCTGTAGCGTTCTTATTTCCAATAATTTCGCTCTTATTTACTGGTATTCTAACACCACGATTTGTACCAAATTCAACAACAGCAACATCTTCGCCTTCAAGTTCAACAACCTTACCGTAGAAACCTGAAGAAGTCATTACTTCGTCGCCAACCTTAATACCCTGCTGAATTTCCTTTAACTGAGCAGCTCTCTTTTTCTGTGGTCTAACAGCAAAGAAATAGAAAACAAGGGCAAGAGCAGCAATATAAAGAATTAAAATAGCTGTGCTTCCGCCTTTGCCCATCTGCATACCAAAGATTGATGCAGCAGAAGTAGCTTCAGTAGCAACTTCTGAAACAGCATTAGCTGCCTGTGTAGCAACTTCGTTTGTGCCACCTGGCATAGTTACACTTGCAGTTAAAAGATTAATAAAGTTTAACATTGTCACATCTCCATTTCGTTAGTATATCTTTTTACATTTTATTACTTATTAGTCAAAAATCTCAAGAAGATATAAGCAACAAACAAAAGGCAGTAAAAAGAAATTTTAAATAACCTTAGTAAATTACATTATATTAAATTAAAGACCCATAGTCAAGCTATTTACTGTACTTTAATATAAGTTTTAGGAATTTCGCCGTTAAATACTGTGTTTACAAGGGTTAGTTTTCTGGTTATCTCCAAATCCTTTGACCAAAGGGGATTTACTATGGAAACCGTTGTATGTACATTTATCCAAACTTGAAAATTGACTTGATTTACTCCCGCCTGTGTCATAGATGTTTCATAGTCGGCAGTAGCATCTCCTATAGGTTGCAAGCGTATTGTGGTACTTGGTCCAAAGTGGGAGAGAATGGGAAGTCCTGTAAACACGCCTAAAGGTAGTCGTATTTTAGAGGTAGTAAGGTTATTAAGATTTTGGGAAACCGTTGAGGCTGTTTCAGCACATATGTTGTTTACAATTATAGAATTTACACTTAAATATTCCAAGCGGCCATTGTTATCAGAACGAAGAATAAAGTCTTCACTTTTAATATTTTTAGAAGCTGAATACATTGAATTTTGTATAATATTATTAATAGAAGTAATGGCATATTTCTGACAAATTTTTACTGAAATAGGCATAACAAAACGAATATAGGCTATAGATATTACAAAAAAAATAATAAGTAACAAAAATGTAATATTTCTAGCTGTTTTAAAAAATCCAATATTCCTCAATGTTACAGCCTCCTTTTGCGTTATTGAGAAAGCCTTCAGTAAAATTTTCCTTTATAAATAGGCACAATTCTGTTATAATTATATGACAAAGGAGGGGATAAAATGAATCAGCCTGACGGAAGTAGAAGGAGTGGTTCAGAGGGTGAACACAGAAGAAATAGTTCAATCTCCAGAGCCAAAAGTGGTTCATATAAGACCAACATAAAAGAAAGAAATTTGAAGAAGAAGAAAAATAAAAATCAACATTCTAAACCATTTACTGTGTTTATGTCTATATTGCTTATGATTGCTATAATGGTAGGCTTTGCAGCAGCAGGCGGTTTAATAGGTGGCTATGTAGCACTTATCAGAAGTATACCGGATTTAGGACTTTCTGGTATTCAGCCTAGAACATATACTACAGTAGTTTATAACAACGAAAAGAAAGAGCTTTCTAAACTTCATGGCGAGGAAAATCGAGAGTACATAACTATTGATAAAATTCCGGAAAATATGCAGAATGCTATTATGGCTATTGAAGATGAAAGATTTTACGAACACGATGGTGTCGATGTTAGAGGTCTTTTAAGAGCTGCTTATTCAACTCTTACAGGAGGACAGGTACAGGGTGGTTCTACCCTTACACAGCAGTTAATAAAAAATAACATTACTAATGTTACTAGAAATACTCCTAAGACAAAGCTCAAGGAACAGTATTTAGCTCTTAAATACGAAAAGGAATTAAAGGCACAGCTTGGTTCTAAGCAAGAGGCCAAAAAGTACATTATGGAATTGTACCTTAACACTATTAGTTTTGGTCATGGATATAGTGGTGTACAGACAGCTGCTCAGGGTTATTTTGGTAAAGACGCATCAGAGTTGGATTTAGCAGAATGTGCTTGTCTTGCCGGTATTACAAATAATCCATCTATGTATTCTCCGAGAACTGAACCAGAGAATAACAAGTCAAGACAGACAGTTATACTTAACTATATGTTAAAGCAGGGTCTTATTACTCAGGAAGAATATGACGGTGCTATTAATGAGGATATTTACTCAAGAGTATTAAAGTCTAAACTTCTTGCTACTAATGATACTAAGAATGACGGTGTTACAATACATTCTTACTATGAAGATGCACTTATTGACCAGATTTCTGAAGATTTACAGACTAAGTACAATATGAGTGCTAAACAGGCAAACAATGTTATTTACAATGGTGGTTTACAGATTTATTCTAACTACGATTCAAGAATACAGGGCATTGTAGATAATGTAATGCTTGATGATTCTAATTTCCCTAAGCCAAATTACAGCTTAGATATTAACTACATTGTTTCTACTGAGGATACAGCAACAGGGGAAACAACAAATAAGGAATATAAGCAGTTTGCTCGTTCTAAGGCTGGTGCTGAGGCTTGGGTAGCAGACAAGAGAGCAGAAATAGAGGCAAGTCTTTCTCCTACACAGAAGATACTTGCAGACAGAGCCGATATTAGCGTTCAGCCACAGTGTTCAATGGCTATTATTGATTACCATACTGGCGAAATAAAGGCTATTGCCGGTGGTAGAGGCGAAAAGACAGTAAACAGAGGTTTCAACAGAGCTACAGATTCAGCTAGACAGCCGGGTTCTGTATTTAAGGTATTGGCTGCCTATGCTCCAGCTATTGATTTAGGTAAAATAACAGCAGCTACTACTATTGTGGATGAACCTTATACAACAGCTGATGGTTATACTCCTAAGAACTGGTGGGGTAACAGCTACAGAGGTGCTGTAACTCCTAGAACAGGTATCAGAGATTCTATGAATGTCGTAGCAGTAAAGGTAATGGTTGAAACAGGTATTGACCTTTGTTACGATTACTTATTAAACTTTGGTTTTACAACTCTTGAAAATGATAACCACGCAGCTACAGCCCTTGGTGGTCTTACAAAGGGTGTTACACAGATTGAATTGGCAGCAGCTTATGGTACATTAGCAAATCAGGGTCAGTACATCAGACCTATGTTCTACGACAAGGTTCTTGACCACGATGGTAATGTTCTTCTTGAAAATACTAAGGAAACAAGACAGGTTGTTAAGCCATCAACTGGATATATTATTACACAGATGATGACAAGTGTTGTTAAAGAGGGTACTGGTAAAGCAGCTAACTTTAAGCAGTCTAATATGCCTCTTGCAGGTAAGACTGGTACAACAACTGATTCTAAGGACTTAACATTTGTTGGCTATACTCCTTACTATGTAGCAAGTATTTGGTATGGTTATGATAGATATGACAAGAAAGTTCCTAATATGAACGGCTTTAACCAGACTACTCACTTAAAGGTATGGAATAAGGTTATGGAACAGGTCAACGAGGGTATGGAAGTCAAAGATTTCGATATGCCTAACGATGTTGTAAAGGCTACAGTTTGTAAAATATCTGGTAAGTTGGCAAGTAGTTATTGCCCAGCTATAACAGATTACTTTGAAAAGGGTACAGCAGTTTCTACATACTGTTCTGGTAACCACAGAGGCTATTCTTCTTATGGTAGCTCTAGTAACTCAAGTAGTTCTAATTATACTAGGAAGAAGAAAAAGTCATCTTATTCTTCAAGTGGCAACAGCTACAGTAGTTCAGGTAGTAGCTCAAGTAGTTCATCTTCTACAGGAGGAAGTTCTTCATCTTCTGATAGCAGTTCTTCATCAAGTGGAAGTAGTTCAGGACAATCTTCAGCTAGTTCAAGTGGACAGTCTTCATCTTCAAGTGATTCTTCATCAAGTTCAGGTGAAGCATCACAGGGTAGTGGAAGTGGAGATTCACAACAGTAATAATGCAGAATTAAAGCCGAGGAGGGCATACTTCCTCGGCTTTAGGCTGTCCGACAGCCTTGCAAGAAATGCTTGCATTTCTTGCAGTTAGTCTAAGGTAGGGACCAGCCGTGAAAAATATGGCACTAAAAACCAGTACCATATTTTTGTCCCCTCCTCGGTCGGGCAAAGCTCGACCTGTGGAATTAGTTTAAGAAAACCAAGGTTTTCTTAACAACTTTCCTTTGATAATCTGA
>ERZ791915.167-NODE-167-length-84716-cov-4.082435_pt1 | contig 84716 bp, 74 predicted proteins | sample MGYA00510139_ERZ791915 | MGnify/ENA primary metagenome ERZ791915 (study PRJEB30046, sample SAMN00792117) | human gut metagenome | study: EMG produced TPA metagenomics assembly of the A metagenome-wide association study of gut microbiota in type 2... | reverse complement strand
CCCGACGAGCCCGCCTCTTTTCGTATCGAGAATGCGTTACAGCTCGCAGACGTTCTGCGCGCGGCCCTCAACATAGGCGAGGACGTTGTCGAACTCGATCTTGGCGCGGCGCTGCATGGCCTCGTGCGTAAGGAAGCCAACATGCGGCGTGAAGATGCAGTTCTTGGCGTTGACAAGGGCGTAGCCGGCAGGAATCGGCGGCTCCATGTCGAAGACGTCGATACCGGCACCGGCGAGCTTGTCATCGTTGAGCGCCTGGGCCAGGGCATCGTTGTCCACGATGGCGCCGCGAGCACAGTTGATAAAGACGGCGCCGTCCTTCATCTGAGCGAACTGCTCGGCACCAAAGCTCTTGCGCGTGGCGTCGTTATTGGGCAGGTGCAGGCTCACGATATCGGACTCGGCAAGCAGCTGCTCGAGCGAGACCTGCTCGATACCGGCCTCGGCCGCCTCGGGATGCTCGTGGCGGGCATAGCCCAGCACGCGGGCTCCAAAGGCCTTAAAGAGGCGACCCGTGGCGCAGCCGATCTTGCCGCAGCCCACGATGCCTACGGTCTTGCCGCAGATCTCGGTGCCCACAAGACCGGCGCTCGTCTGGCCGGCGCGAACGGCGGCATCGGCAGCACCCACCTTGCGCAGTACATCGATGGTAAGGCCAAGGGTAAGCTCGGCCACGCTCACGTCGGAGTAGCCGGCACAGTTGCGCACCTCAACACCGCGCTCGCGGCAGGCGGAAAGCCCCACGTGATCGATGCCGGTAAAGGCGACGGCGATCATCTTGAGTGCGTCGGCGCCGGCGACAACCTCGGCAGGGTAGGGGTTGTTGGCGATCATGACAACCTCGGCGCCCTCGCTACGGCGTGCGAGCTCTGCCGGATCGGTCGTCTTGGTGTCAAAGTAGACAAACTCGTGGCCAGCTTCCTTGAGCGGTGTGGCAAGCTCGTCGATGGTCTGCGTGGGTACTCCCAGCGGCTCGAGCAGTGCAATTTTCATAATGCGGTCCTTTCGTTGTTAGCCGAGTACTTCGGATAGGTAGGCAAGGGCGGCTTGGTAAGTTTCGCGCCCTACGGGATTGGCAGTGTCGCGGTCAAAGTCGTGTTCCAGATAGTACACCTGGTGCATCTGGCGCTGTTTGGCGGCGCGCATGAGCGACTTGGACTGCTTGAGGGGAACATCGTTGTCTCCGGTGCTGGCGGTAATAAAGACGGGCGGCAGACGCTCGAGATCCTCGCGCGTCTGCGACAGCGCTGCAGCGTTGTTCTCGTCCACGCCCAGCATGCGCCCCCAAGATCCCTGCTGGCGCGCATGCACATACAGGGAAAACCTCGTGGCCTTGGGGCCCTCAAACACCAAGGAGCCAGAAGGTCCCGTAAGCGCGTTAACCGTTGCGGTGTCTACGGCGGGCATGGCCGCGTAATGGGCGCTCGGTGTGCTTACAAACGGGTCCTCAAGGTTCCAGTAGCCATAGAAGTCCCAGATGGCGGCAGGCTGCTGCAAATCGGGGCGTTTGGAGGCAAGCTCTGCTGCCATCTTGAGCGCCAAATAGCCTCCTGCCGAGCGTCCAAAGAGCACGTAACGGTCGCAGCCAAGCTCGGCAAGCTCGTGCTCGATTAGCTGGCTAAGTGCCTGGAACGAAAGCTCTACGGAGCACTCGAGCGGCCACTCGGGCGCGAGGGGATAGTCGACGGCCACCAGCGTATAGCCGGCGGCGGTGATCATATCGATATAGGGCTCCGGCAGGTCGCCACGCTCGCCATACAAAAAGCCGCCGCCGTGGTAGTAGACGATGGCGCAGCCATTGGAAAATCCCTCAATCGCATGAACCGTTGCCGGAACCTTGATCTTGCCGGCGCAAATCTCAAGTTCCATTTAGTTCTCCTTATCGAGCAGACGGAAGATGCGCGAGCCCAGTGCAATCTGCAAACGATCGTCGGGGTTGTGGAAATCGAGGCCGGTCGTCTTTTGGATGCGCTCGGAGCGGTAGCGGATCGTCTTGGGGTGCATAAAGAGCTGGCGGGCCGTTTCCTGGTAGTTAAGGTTGTTCTCGCACAGGACCGAGGCGGTCTCAAAGAACTCAAAGCTGCGGTCGTGGAGCTCGCGCACGCGCGGGTCGATAAAGCGCGTGAGCTCGGTGGCGTCGGTTACCTGCATAAAGAGCTTGTAGATGCCCAGATCCTCAAAGCGCATGATGCGGCCGTGATACTGCTCGCCGTCAAAGAAGCGCTCGATTTCGGTGACCTCGCGCATCAGGTCGGGCAGGTTCGACGACGTTCCAAGCGACGAGATAGCGCCCAAGTACGAAAACGCTGGCAGCGCCGGCACCATGGCGACATCTTTCATAATCGTCTTGATATCAGTCGAATCGTAGCGGGCCTGGGGCGATTTGACGTTATGCAAAAAGACGATCGAATCGTTCATCTCCAGGTAGGCGGTCTCGGGATAGAGCATCTTGAGGCGGCGACGCGCCATAATCAAGATATCGCTGCGACGATCGATGGCATTGGGGTCGTCGAGATTGACCTTGAGCATCAGGGCTTCGTAATGGGGGAAGGCACCAATGCCCAGCGACTGCAGGCTGTTCATGACGCGTTCGGGGTCGAGCGAAGGCTCGGTGAGCAGCTCGCGCATCACATTGTTGTTCTGGAAGAAGATCTTACGATCGAGGGCGTTTTGCTTAAGGATTTCCATCTGTAGCAGCGAGACGACGTTTTCGACCGCCATGATGTCGAGCGGGGAAAGGCGCGCGACCTTAACGTGCAAGATCAGGTAGTAAATCTGGTCATCGGAGCTGGGGATGAGCACCGCGGTCGCATGGCGCGTGAGCTCTGGATAAGTGAGCTCGGCGTCAAAGTAGTGATGGCTGCGGTACTGGTTTTCGTCGAACTCCGTCAAGCGCGGCATGGTAAAGCGCGAGAGTTCTTGGCTCGTGGTGGTGCGGCGATCCTTGGTGCTGTCGAAAAACGTGATATCGGCATGGATGAGGCCGCGCAGCTTGAGCAGAATCTCAAGCACGGTAGGCTCGCGCAGGGCCAGGTCCATGGTTTGACGGTGCAAGTCGTAAAAACGGTTGAGCAGTGTCAGGTTGGAGTCAAGGAAGTTGCCGAGCACGTCGAGCAGCAGGCCCTCGTACTTGGTGTCGGCGGGAATCTGAATGAGCGGAAGATCGTGCTTGTCGCAAAGCTTGACGATCTGAGCAGGCGCCTTAGCCAAAAGGCGCTCGGGCTTAAAGACAATCGCCCCGATGCCAAGCTCATCTGCTTTATCAAAGAAGAAGGTGAGCCCGTCAGCGGAGAGGTTCTCAAAGGCATAGAAGCTCGTGATGAGCATCTGGCCGGATTTGCCCCACGACTCGATATCGGGAGCCTCGACGATCATGGCAGTGGAGACCTCGCGATCCAGGCCCGCACGGCCGGCGATGACGGTGGCGCCCTCGAAGGAGGGAAGCAGCAGTGCGTCTGATACGTTCATGAGGGCTCCTTTGCGGTCGCATGTGACAGGGAGACAGTCCATTGTCACATCAGATGGTAGTGCAAAAGCGCCCCGTGGCGCACGTGGCGCCGCGGGGCAGGTTGAAGACGGGTAGGGCACCTCACACGTGGTTAGGAGAGAGAGGAGAGGAGTACCCCGAAACCCAGGAGTGATTTAGAGACGGACGTCGCGGTTGCAGTCCTTGCTGTAGATGTAGGCGAAGTCCTCGTCGCGGCCGATACCGTAGGCGGCCTGCGGGCAGTAAGCGCCCATGTAGAGGTAATCACCCTTCTTGACGGGCAGCCACTGGTCCTCGAGCACATACATGCCCTCGCCGGAGAAGATGTAGGCGCCGTGCTCCTGGAAGTGGGTCTCCACGTAGCCGTGGCAAGCTCCCGGCTTAAAGGCCAGGATGTGGATGTTCATGTCAAAGCCAAGATCGGTGGCGCTGGGCAGGAAGTCGCAGCACTTGACGTCGGTCATGTCCTCGTAGTCGACCCACTCCAGATCGTTGGAGTTGCCGATCACGGTGTGAGCCTCGTGGCCCTCGATGCGGTCGTAGAGACGCTTGTACATAAAGCCGTGAGCGTCGCCATCACCCTTGTTCTCAAAGAAGATCTTCTTGCCCTCGGGGACGAAGATGTAGCCGCCGTCGGTAACGGTCTGGGTGGTCTCGCCATCGGAAACCTCGACGGTGCCGTCGAAGAAGTAGATGAAGAGCTCCTCGCCCGGCTGGCCCCAGCCCTGGGTGTTCTTGCCGCCCTCATGCACGGTCAGCAGGTAGTCGGCGAAGGTGCCGCCGAGCTTGGGCGAACCCAGGATGGTGACGTCGCAGTTCTCGAAGCCGGGGATGACGTTCTTAACGCAGCCGTCGGGCTCGATGACGGCCCAGTTGCGCTTGACGACGGAGCGGTTCTGCAGAATGTCGTCGCGATAGCCAGTGTTGTCGTTACGGTAGCCCATGATTGTTTCCTTTCTTTTGGGCGGTATAGGTAAATGGTGAGAAGTGCGTGCGGGCGGGCTTTGCGCTGCCCGCACGGGGATAGTCGGGGTTGGGTGAGCCTTAAGCGGCCTGCTCGGCCTTGGCGGCCTTGGCCTTCGTCATCCTGTCAACCAGGAAGAACAGGAGCGTGCCGACCAGGATGATGGCAACTGCCAGGTAGAAGCCCAGAATCTTGGATCCGGTGGCGTCGGAGATGGCTCCAGTCACGGCAGGAGCGATAACCGAGGACGTCATGCCAAAGAAGTTGAACACGCCGTACATGGTTGCCACCGATCCGCCCGAGGCGAAGCCCGAAAGCCACGCGATGATAATGGGCTCGACGGCGAGCTTGCCAAAGAAGCCATAGGCCACGATGCCGATGATGAGGAGCGTCTGGTCGCCGGTGTTGATCATAAAGGTGAGCATGGCGGCGGCGATGAGCTCGAGCGCGATGATGATGGTCACCTTGCGCTCGGGGAGCTTGTCGGCCAGGCGGCTAAAGAGCAGAGCGCCGGGGATGGCGGCGAAGAACACGAGCGAGCTCGCGATGCCGATTGCCGTGCCCTCGAAGCCACGCTCGGTCTCGAGGAAGTTGGGCAACCAGGTGTCGATGAGGTAGTACGCATACATGGTGGAGAAGTACAGCACGTACGCAGCGATCATCTGCGGCTTAAAGAGGGCCTTGATGTCGGTCTTGCCGGTCGCGGCAGGGGCGCCTTCGGTCTGATGAGCGGCGGCCTCCTTGCTCGAGCGAACGGTGCGGCTAAAGACGAACACCATAACGAGGGCGAGCACCAAGGCAATGATGGTCATGGTCTGCCAGGGGAGGGCGCCGGAGCCCACGAGCGCAGAAGCGCTGATGAGGCCCAGGCCCGAGCCGATGGCCATGCCGGAGTTGACGATGGCGGTGGAAAGGCTCTTGCGCTCGGCCGGAACATTTTCGGCCGTGAGCGAGTAGGCGCAGCCGTAGAACGTTCCGCAACCAAGGCCCGCGAGAACCGATCCTGCATAGAGGACGGGAAGGGTGGTTGAGGCGCTTACGACGGCGGCGCCGATGGCAAAGAGCGTAAATCCGGGAAGGATGACGCGCTTTTGTCCAAAACGGTCAACAAGCAGACCGGAAGGGATCTGCATGATGACGTAACCGAGAAAGTAAAAGCTCGAGATACTGCCGAGGGCTGCGTCGGATGCTCCGCCAAAGTACTCAGAGAGAACGGAATAAACCGGCGTGAGGGCGCAGCGGTAAATCCAGATGACGATCCATCCTGCGGTGAGGATGGCGACGATGCGCTTCCAGTACGTGTCTTGCTTTTGCTGCACGCTGTTGGTCATGGGATGAAACCCCTTACGGTCGATGGAACAGGTGAAGGGCCCGACACTCAAAGGTGAGCGGGCCCCGTTTTAAAGCGTGTGGGCGCTATTTGACAAACTTGCCGGGGAAGTCCTTGCAGACGCCCTCGCCCTTTGCATAGGTGGTCTCGCCGCGAAGGATGGTGCGGGCGACCTGGCAGCCGATGGTACGGCCGATATACGGCGTGATCTTGTTCTTGTACTCAAGATCCTCAGCCTGCAGCGTGTAGGGGCTGTTGGGCTCGATCAGGCAGAAGTCGGCGTCCTTGCCAACCTCGATGCGACCCTTGTCGGCCAGGCCAAAGCGGTCGGCGACGTTGGTGGACATGACCTTGGCGAACAGAGCGGCGCTCATACCGCGCTTCTGGACCATCTCATCGAACATGACATCCATGCAGTTCTGGATGCCGGAGATGCCGCCCCAGGCGTCAAAGGCGTTCTCGGGAGCCTTGAGGTCGGGCGTGCAGGGAGAGTGGTCGGAGACGACCATGGAGATGGCGCCGTCGGCGAGCAGCTTCCACAGGGCGTCCTGCTGGGCCTTGTCGCGGATCGGGGGAGAGCACTTGGTGATGTTGCCGATGGCGTCGAGCTCGTCGGTCGTGAAGTACAGGTAGTGCGGGCAGGTCTCGCAGGTGATGTCGTAGCCCTCCTGCTGAGCGGCGATAACCTCGGCCACGGCCTCCTTGCAGGTGCAGTGACAGATGTTGACGCGGCAGCCGGTCTGCTTGGCAAAGAAGATCACGCGACGGACAGCCTCGGCCTCGGTGAACGGGGGACGGGTGGCAACGTAGTCAGAGACCTTGCCCTTACCAGCGGCCTTGGCGAGTGCGCCGAGCTTGTTGGTGATGGGGGCGTTCTCGCAGTGAACGTCGAGCACCTTGCCGGTCTTGGCGATCTGGCGCATGCCCTCCCACAGCGAGTAGTCGTCGACGTCCTCAAAGTCGCCGTTGTCGGGGATGGTGCGGTCGCCGCAGCTGGCGACGAATGCCTTGTAGCCCACGACGCCACCGTCGGCGAGCTCCTGAATGCCGCCGTCGAGGTTGTAGGGGGTCAGGCCGCCCAGGGAAGCGACATCGACGCGGAGCTTACCGGCGCCGGCGGCCTCCTTGATAGCGAGGCGCTCGCCGTTGGTGGTGGCGGGAACCTGGTTGAGGGGCATCTCGACGATAGAGGTGATGCCGCCCTTGGCGCACGCGGCGGTGCCGGTGAGGTAGCCCTCCCAGCCGTCGCGATAACCGCCGCCGGGGTCGGTGATGTGAGCGTGACCGTCGATCATGCCCGGGCTCACAACGAGGCCGGTGGCATCGATGGTCTCGGTGCCCTCAAGATCGGCGCCGATAGCGGCGATCTTGCCATCGGTTACGGCGACGTCGGTTACGGTCTCGCCGTCTTCGAGGATGACGGTACCGCCTTTAATTACGAGGTCGTACATTGTTCCTCCCTTAGGTAGGGTGTCTGCATTCTTAACAGACGTTGTGGAAAGGACCTTTACAGGGATGCGTTGTTTGCGCGCCAGCAACGCATCCCTGGCGAGGTTGAAGATGGGGTGGAGCGGATGCTCCTGCAGGTGGAGGCCTGCGCGGTTGGTTTACTTGGCCTCGACGTTAGCCTGAGACGAGGAGAACTTGCGGATGGCGAGGTAGATTACGAAGGCCGAGATGGAGCCTGCGAACCAAGACACGCCGGAGATAAACGAGAGTGCGGGGATAAACTGGCCCGAGAGCGAGATAACGAGCGCCGCGATGGTCGCGATGTAGGCCGGAACGTTGACGCCCTGATAGGGGTTGGACTTGTCCTGGTCGTTCATGTCCATGTAGAGCGCGTCGAGGTCGATCTGACGATTGGCGACAAAGTAGTAGTGGGCGATCATGACGCCGGCGACGGGGCCGAGTACAGCGCCGATGGTGTTCAGGAACAGATAGATGGAGCTGGAGTTTTCCATGAGCTTCCAGGGCATGATGGCAAAGCTGATGACGCTTGCGATCACAACGCCGCTACGATAGGTGAGCTTCTTGGGGAACAGGGCTGCCAGCTGGTAGCCAGCCGGGATGATGTTGCCCGTGGCGTTGGTGGAGATGGTGGTGAGCAAAAAGACTCCCGTGGCGCAGACGACGAGGGGGACGGAATCCCAAGAGTCGATGACCGTGGTGATGTCCCAGTGCTGGGTGCCGGTGGCAAGCGAGGCACCGATAAGGATGACGACGCTGCAGAAGGCAAAGACCACGTAGGCGACAAGCAGGGAGAGGGTCTGACCGCGACGCTGGGTAGCGGTGGACGTGGCGTTCTGCGTAAAGTCGGAGACGCTGGCACCCGGAGCTGCCCAAACGGCGATGACGGAGTTCAGGATCATCAAGAAGACGAACACGGGGTTGAAGTCCTCGGCTGCCTGGGGACTAAAGGCAAGGATGTTGCCCAGACCGCCGGCAGCACTGATTGCCCAGACGGTCATGCCGATGACGACGACGTAGATGAGCGGAGAGAGGACAGCGGTGAACTTGTTGAGGATTCCGCCGCCGCCCAGGCCGATGGCCACGTTGAGGACCCAAAAGATGGTAAATGAGATGAGCTGCGGGATGCCGATACCCAGGATTTGAGCGCCGTCACCGATCTCTAGGAAACCGGGGAAGATCTTGCCCAGGATAATGGTGAGTGCCAGCGAGCCGGTGTAGGTCTGAAGACCGAACCAGGCGATGGCGGCGACGCAGCCACGCAGAAAGCCGGGGAGCTTAGCGCCCAGGTTGCCATAGGTCGAACGCAGGTGCATGGCAAAGGGGATGCCGTACTTTGATCCGGCCTCGCCGTTGATTACCATGAAGGCGGCAACCAGAACAGCGCTTACCACAAGGGCGAACATAACGTTGATGGGGGAGAGACCAAGGAAGAGGAATCCGCCCACCGCAGCGTAGTTGGGGATGTTGTGGACGGAGCCCATCCACAGGGTGAAGTAGTTCTTGACCCCCATGTTGCGCTTTTCGGCGGTCTTGGGGAGCATGTCGTCGTTGTAGCCGCGGGCGCGGTAACGCTCGACTTCCTCGTCGGTTACCTGGTAATCGACGGATTGAGGGTTAGGCATGATGCCTCCCTTCGTAAGGGCTGATAGCCGCTAGTAGGCAAGGTTGTAGAGGGCGGCGCCGAGCATGTCGATGCCGGCCTTGAGGTCTTCGCCCTCGGTATACTCGGCTGGGTTATGGCTGATGCCCTTAACGCTCGGGACAAACAACATGCCGGTCGGAACATGCGGGGCGATAACCTGGGAATCGTGGCCGGCACCGGAGTGCATCATGCGATAGTTGGCACCGGAGTCCTTAGCGACCTGCTCGATCTTGGTGACGAGCTCGGCGTTCATGGGAACGGGGTCCTCGTCCATCCAGCGGTCGATCTCGATCTCCACACCATGCTCGGCAGCGATGCGGGCCATATCGGCCTCGATCTCCTCGGAGAAGCGGACGAGCGTGTCCTTGTCGGTGTGACGGCAGTCCATGGTGAACATGGCATCGCCGGGAACGACGTTGACGGTGTTGGGGGTAACCTCAATATGACCGAAGGTGAGTACCAGCGGATCGCCCTCGGCATTAGCCTTGGCGATGGACTCGGTCACAATCTGGGAGAAGACCTGGATCACGTCGTGGCGATAGCACATACGAGTGGTGCCGGCGTGATTGGCCTCGCCGTGCAGGCGGATGTTGTAGCGACGCTGGCCGGTGATGGCGGTGACGACGCCCACCTTCTTGCCTTCCATCTCGAGGGTGTTGCCCTGCTCGATGTGGAGCTCCAGGAATGCCTTGACGTTGTCGAGCGGACTCGTGTGGGCGGTGCGAACGCCAAAGCCGCAGTTCTTCATGGCCTCGGTAAAGGTAACGCCGTCGTTATCGGCAACGCCTTCGAGCGCGGACTCGGGAACGGTGCCGACCATGTTCTTGCTGCCCCAGAAGACGAAGGGGAAGCGGCTGCCCTCTTCCTCGGCCATAGAGATGACGCGAAGGGACTTCTTGGGGGCGCCGTGGGTCTCGACCAGATCCTTGATGGCAAGGTAGCCACCGAAGATGCCGAGGGCGCCATCGAGCTTGCCGCCGTGAACGACGGTGTCGACGTGGCTACCGCAGGCGATGACATCATCCGTGCCGTCGGTACCGGGGTAGGTGCCCACAAGGTTTCCGACCTCGTCGAACTCGGCCACCATGCCCATATCCTCAAACTTCTGCTTGAGGGCGAGCTGGGCATCGAGCCATTCGGGCGTAAAGAGCAGGCGGGTCATGCCACCGGTCTCATCGGTACCGAAGGATGCGAGCCAGTCGCGAACCGATTCCACTTCTTGTACGGAGGTGCTCATATCTACACTCCTTATAAATTGGTTGAGGATCGGCGAGGCGTGTGGTGCAACGTCGATTCCGTGCGTTGGCTTACACAATACTGACTAAGGAAATCACCAACAATGTCCACTGTGGATAAAGTCGAGTCCAAATCGCTAGACACTCAAGATAATGAATGGAACCTTGGTGCATGGTTTACTGTCATCAGACGCTCGTTGCCGTTACGGCCTACAGCGTGACGGTACACCCACCGAGACATACAGATACAGAAAGTCGGCGATGCAGATGCTTTATACGGTTGTAAAGCAAAACTCGTATCAGGACTCCATCAACCTGATGCTGCTCACCAATAAGATCAACGCCATGCCCGGCGTGGTCCAGAGCCAGATCATGATGGGCACCGATGCCAACAAGGACATCTACGATGCCGCAGGCCTTTTGACGCCCGAGGCCGCCGCTGCCAACCCCAGCGATATGGTGATCGTCGTCGAGGCCGACGACGAGAAGATCGTGGACGAGGTGCTCTCCGAGACCGAGGCCTTCCTCGATGACCTTTCGGTCAAGAAGGCTGCCGATGGCGGCAACACCACCGCCACCTCCTGGGAGGAGGCCGTGGCGGCGCTTCCCGATGCCAACCTGGCTCTCTTCTCCATCCCCGGCGAGTATGCCGCGCCCGAGCTTGAGCGCGCACTCGACCTGGGCCTCAACGTGTTCTCCTTTACCGATAACGTCGCGCTGGAGGACGAGGTTCGTCTAAAGCAGAAGGCGCACGAGAAGGGCCTGCTCTTTATGGGTCCCGACTGCGGCACCGGCGTGATCAGCTCCGTGCCCGTGGCCTTCACCAACGTGATCAACCCCGGCAACATCGGTATCGTCGGCGCTTCGGGCACCGGCATCCAGGAAGTCACCTGCGCCATCGACCGTATGGGTGGCGGCTGCGTACATGCCATCGGCACCGGCGGCCGCGACCTTAACGCCAAGGTCGGCGCCGTGACCGTTAAGGACGCTATCGTGGCGCTCGAGAACCATGACGCCACCGACGTCATCTGCGTTATCTCCAAGCCGCCCGCGCCCGAGGTCCGCGACGAGGTCATCGACCTGCTCGAGAAGTGCGAGAAGCCGGTCGTCGCGATCTTTATTGGCGAGAAGCCCGAGGCCCATCTGGGTCACGTGCATCTGGCCCACACCCTGGAGGAGTGCGCACAGATCGCCGTGGATCTGGCTGCCGGCCGCGAGGTCAAGGCCAACTACTGCGAGCCCGTCGACGTTACGGTCGCCGAACCCCTCGCCGAGGACAAGACCGTCGTCGGTCTCTACTCCGGTGGCACCCTTGCCGGCGAGGCTGCGATGATGATCACCGAGGCGCTTGAGCTCGGCCACATCATCAAGGAAGACGGCTACATGCTGCGTCACGGCGGCTATGACGTCATCGACCTGGGCGACGACGTGTACACCCAGGGTCGCCCGCACCCCATGATCGACCCCGAGGTCCGCGTCAAGATGATGCGCGAGTACGCCGCCAAGCCCACCACGGGCGTCATCGTCTTCGACTGCGTGCTCGGCTATGGTTGCCATCCCGATATGGCCGCCGAGCTTGCCCCGGTCATCACCGAGTGCATCGAGACCGCCCGTGCCGACGGCCGCGAGCTCCACTTTGTGGGCACCGTTGTGGGCACCAGCCACGATCCGCAGGATTACGACCGCTCCGTCAAGCTGCTGGCCGATGCCGGCGCCGTCATGGAGTCGAGCAACGCCCGCGCCGTTCGTGCCGCGCTTGCCTTCAAGGGTATCGACTACACCGAGGCCGACCGTCCGACCGTCGACTACGCCGTCAAGGACAACTCTCCGCTCCCCGAGCCTTCCGAGGCCATGATGGAGCTCCTCACCACCAAGCCCCGCGTTATCAACGTCGGTGTCGAGAGCTTCGTCGACCCGCTCGTCAAGTACGGCGCCAAGGCCGTCCAGTATGCCTGGAAGCCCATGGCAGGCGGCAACAAGCGCATGATTCATCTTCTGACCGAGCTCTCAAAACACGACGAGATCGATGAGCAGAACGATCGCATTGTCGAGCGCTTCCGCGCCTCGCAGCCATTTCTGGTGGACGTCCGTCCGGCTAAGGACCTCATCCCCGAGATCAACGGCAAGGTCATCCTCCATGCCGGTCCTCCGATCGAGTACAGCCACATGACCGACCCCATGCAGGGCTCCTGCGTCGGTGCCGTCCTCTTTGAGGAGTGGGCCGACAACGAGGCCGACGCCCGCAAGCTGCTCGAGAGCGGCGAGGTCAAGTTCATTCCGTGCCACCATGTCCACGCCGTGGGCCCCATGGGCGGCATCACCTCGCAGAATATGCCGCTCGTCGTGGTCGAGAACCGCGTTGACGGTACCGTGGGCTACTGCACCATGAACGAGGGCATCGGCAAGGTGCTGCGCTTTGGCGCCTACTCCGAGGAAGTCGTCAATCGCCTGCGCTGGATGCGCGACGTGCTCGGCCCCGTCCTCTCCGCGGCTCTCAAGCTCAAGGAGGGTGGCATCAACCTCAACGTTCTCGTTGCCAAGGCCATTACCATGGGCGACGAGTTCCACCAGCGCAACATCGCTGCTTCCCTGTGCTTCCTTAAGGAGGTCGCACCCCTCATCACCCACATGGAGTGGGACGCCAAGGAGAAGGAAGAGGTCATCCAGTTCCTGGCCGATACCGACCAGTTCTTCCTCAACATCATGATGGCTATGGGCAAGTCCATCGTCGACTACGTCCGCAAGGACCACGAGGGCTGCGTCGTCACCACCATGTGCCGCAACGGCGAGAACTTTGGCGTGCGTATCTCCTCGCTCGGCGACGAGTGGTTCACCGCTCCCGTCAACACGCCCAACGGCCTGTACTTTACCGGCTTTGCCCCCGAGGATGCCAACCCCGATATCGGTGACTCTGCAATCACCGAGACCGTGGGCGTGGGCGCCATGGCTATGATCGCTGCCCCCGGCGTCACCCGCTTCGTCGGTGCCGGCGGCTTTGAGGACGCACTTGCCACCTCCAACGAGATGGAGAAGATCTGCGTCACCCACAACCCCGCTTGGACCATCCCCACGTGGGACTTTAAGGGCACCTGCCAGGCAATTGACATCCGCAAGGTTGTCGCCACCGGCATCACGCCGCTCATCAACACCGGCATTGCCCACAAGAAGGCAGGCGTCGGTCAGATCGGCGCCGGCACCGTGCGCGCCCCGCTCGGCTGCTTTGAGAAGGCACTCGAGGCCTACTGCGCAAGCTTGGGAATCGAGTAACACCATGGCACTCACGGCCGTCCAGATTTCGCCCTATGCGCTCGAGGGGCTCCGCGCTCCCTTGATGGGCCATGTGCACAGCGTGTTCAATACGAGCTTTAATGTCGAGCTCGATGGCGCCCTGGTACACGTGGGGCGCGATGCCGATGCATTCTCGTGCACGAGCATCACCATTCCCGCAGGCGAGATGCCGCTTGTGCTGGACGGCCTTAAACCCGGTCAGGTCGTGACCGTCCGTAACGATTATCTGCGCCTGTACCGTTCCGACGGCACCGTGTCAATCGATTTGCAGGGGGCGGAGCCCGTCAATTGCTCCGTCCCGCCCCTCTTCGATGTCGAATCGGCACGATGGGCACTTTCTTGGTTGGGGGAGCGTCGCTTGCGCGAGCGCTCGGGGCTTCCCCCCAGTGCGGAAACGATGCGGGCGCTCACGGGCCTTCGCGAGGGCACGTCGTCCCGGCGGATCGCCGAGCACGTGCGCTATCTGTGCGGCAGGGGTCTTGGCCTTACGCCCTCGGGAGACGACGTGCTCCTGGGTTATGCCTGCGCTCGCAGCGCTTTTGGCCAAGCTACCGGGCTCGTCGATCTTCTCGCCAAGGAGTCGACAGGGCGCACCACGCCAGTTGCCTGCTCCTATGTCGAGGCGTTTTCTCGCGGCGGCGTGAACCCGGTGTATCGCGATCTGCTGCTCGCGGCTCGCAATCGCGATGCCGCCGCCTTCGGTGACGCTGCGACATCGATCGAGCACATCGGCAGCACGTCGGGCGTCGATGCCCTGCTGGGTCTTTCGATTGGCTTTTCTTACGTGGCGACACATGCGGCGAGTCCCGTGCATACAGCGGCGTAACGATTTGCCTGTTACTGGATTCATCTTTTGATTTGTTTAAAACCCGAGGCAAGCGCCTAGCCTTGCCTCAAGTAGACCATAGGAGGTCAACATGCTCGTCAAGCGCGAAGAACTCAAGACCCTCATGAAGAACAAGTTCATGGCTGCCGGCCTTTCGGAGGAGCACGCCGAGAAGACCGCCGAGGTGCTCACCTGGTCGTCCGAGCGCGGCCTGCACAGCCACGGCGAGGTTCGTGTCGAGTACTACACCGAGCGCATCTCCAAGGGCGGCATTACCACCGATCCCAAGTGGACCTGGACCCAGACCGGCCCCTGCACCGGCATCGTCGACGGTGACAACGGCTGCGGCTATCCCTTCGCTATCCTGGGCCTCGAGAAGGCCATGGAGCTCGCTAAGGAGAACGGCATCGGCGTCGTGGGCGTCAAGCGCGTCTCCCACACCGGCGCTCTGGGCTACTACACCGAGATGGCCGCCAAGAACGACCTGTGCTGCCTCACCATGTGCCAGTCCGACCCCATGGTTATTCCTTACGGCGGCGCTGAGCCCTTCTACGGCACCAACCCCATCGCCTTCGGTGCCCCCACGGCCGACGATCGATTCGTGAACTTCGACATGGCTACCACCGTTCAGGCTTGGGGCAAGATCCTCGACGCCAAGAGCGCCGGTCGTTCCATCCCCGATGACTGGGCGGTCGACGTCGACGGTAACCCCACCACCGACCCGCACCAGGTCAACGCTCTGCGCGCCATCGCCGGCCCCAAGGGCTATGGCCTCATGATGGTCGTCGACATCCTCTCCGGCATCCTGCTGGGCGTGCCGGCCGGCCAGAACGTCTCCTCCATGTACCACGATCTGTCCGAGGGCCGCGAGCTTGGTCACCTGCACATCGTCATCGACCCGAGCCGTTTCTGCGGTCTTGACGAGTTCAAGCAGCATATGTCCAAGACCCTCGACGAGCTGGGCGCCGTCAAGCCTGCTCCCGGCTACGACAAGGTGTACTACCCCGGCGAGCGCGCCCTCATCCGTAAGGCCAAGTGCGACGCTGCCGGCGGTATCGAGATCGTCGACGATATCTACGATTACCTGGTCTCCGACAAGCTGTACATCAACAGCTGGGACCACAAGAACCGCTTCGCCGAGTAGCAGGTTTCTCGGCGCGTCGCCTGTACGGTGCGCCGCTTGATTTCTGGGGCCGGTTCGCTCGATCGGCCCCAGGGTTTCATATGACATCAGTTTTGAAGGAGGCCATCTATGGCTGAGCGTATCGTTATCGCTCTGGGCGGCAACGCCATCCTCACCGACGACCCCACCGCACAAGCCCAGATGAAGGCGCTGGACGCCACGTGTGACTACATCGTGCCGCTCATTGCCGCCGGCGACGAGGTTATCATCACCCACGGCAACGGCCCGCAGGTCGGCAATCTGCTGCTGCAGCAGGAGGCCGCCAACTCCGAGAAGAACCCGGCCATGCCGCTCGACACCTGCGTCGCCATGACTCAGGGCTCCATCGGTTACTGGACTATGCTCGCCATGCGCGGTGCCCTTAAGCGTGCCGGCATCAAGAAGCTCGTTCAGGTGCTCGCCATGACGGCGACCGTGAGCCCGGACGACCCGGCGTTCAAGAACCCCACCAAGCCCATCGGCCCGTTCTATTCCGAGGAGCAGGCTCGCGAGCTTATGGCTGCCAACCCCAACGAGACCTACATCGAGGATGCCGGTCGCGGCTGGCGTCGCGTGGTGCCCTCGCCGGAGCCCATGGAGCTTCCCGGCTGCGCGGGCATCAACGCGCTCGCCGATGCCGGCATCGTGGTCATCTGCACCGGTGGCGGCGGCATCCCCGTGCTCGAGGATGACAAGGGCGTCTATGGTGTCGAGGGTGTTATCGACAAGGACCTTACGGCCGAGAAGATCGCCGAGACCGTCGATGCCGATCACCTGGTGATCTGCACGGGCGTGGACAATGTTTGCGTCGACTTCGGCAAGCCCACGCAGCGCGCGCTTTCGACGATCTCTATCGCCGAGGCTGAGCAGTTCATCGAGGAGGGCCAGTTCCCCGCAGGCTCGATGCTGCCCAAGGTTCGCGGCTGCATGCGCTTTGTGCAGTCCGGCGAGGGCCGTCGCGCCACGATCACCTCGCTCGAGTGCCTGGCTAAGCTCAACGAGGGCGCCGGCACCACGATCGTGCGCTAAATACTTGGTACTTACGCAGCTCTGGGAGGCACGGGCAGCGTTTGTATAGATGGGGCACCTGCGACAGGCTGACAGTCGCAGGTGCTTTTTTGTGCGATGGTGCTGGGTTTTGTCTGCTCGGCTCCTTCAATAAAAGGGGGCGGGCCATCGATGTGGCCTGCCCCCTTTTGCGTGGTTGATTTGTGCTGGTGGCCGCTACGCTGCGTAGACGGCCTCGGCGGCGGCGACGCCGGCCGTGATGTCCACCTGTACGCCGGCATCGAGCAGGGCCGAGCCCAGGGCGAGCAGCGTGGTCATGATGCAGTCCTTGCGGGCGTTGCAGCCCATGACGCCCACGCGCCAGATGTGACCCTTGAGCGGGCCGAAGGAGCTGGCGATCTCGACGGCGTAGTTCTCGAGCAGCGCGGCGCGCACGGCGTCGGTTGCGCCCTCGGGGATGACGATGCCGATGACGTCATTCATGCGCGTGGACTGGTCGCCGTAGAGCTCAAGGCCCATGCCGGCAACGCCGGCGGCCATGGCGGCGCCGTTCAGACGGTGGCGCTCAATGTCCTCGTCGATGCCCTCCTCGCAGATGAGGCGCAGGGTCTCGTGCGCGGCGTAGAGCATGTGCGTGGCCTCGGTGTGGTGGTTGATGCGGCGCGGGCCCCAGTAATCGACGAGCTGCGGGAAGTCGAAGTAGTTGGAGCGAATGCGCTTCTCGACGGGCAGGACGTCCTCGGGGGAGTCGGCAATGCCCTCCTCGATGGACTTGCGCGCGACCATGGCCTTAAAGGCCTCGGGCGAGACGACGATGGGGGAGATGCCGGCCGGGCCGCCCATGCACTTCTGCATGCCGGCGGTGGCGATATCGATGCCCCACTCGGCGCAGCGCAGGTCGTTGCCGGCGAAGGAGGCGGTGGCGTCGGTCATGAGGAAGGCTCCGGCGGCGTGGCAGATGTCGCCCAGGCCCTCGAGCGGCTGCAGCATGGTGGTCGAGGTGTCGCCCGCGACGGTGCAGACGAGCTTGGGCTGCACCTCGTCGATGGCTGCCTTGATCTCGGCGAGCTCAAAGACGTGACCCCACTCCTTGGTGATGACGGTGACGTCGCCGCCCACACGCGTGGCGATCTCGGCCAGCAGCGAGCCAAAGCGGCCGGCGGAGCAGACGAGCACCTTGTCGCCGGGGGCGATGATGGAAACGAGCGCGCACTCGATGGCGGCACGCGAGGAACCATCGACCATCAGGGCCTCATAACCGGGGGCCTTAAAGGTGTAGCGCAGCATGTCCTGCACCTCGCCCATGATCTTGAGCATGTAAGGGTCGAACTGGCCCACGGTGGGCGTGGCCATCGCCGAGAGGATGCGCGGGTCGACGGTGGTGGGGCCGGGCGCCATGAGCAGGCGGTGCGGCGGGTTGATGCGCTCGATATGGCGCACATCGGTTGCGGTCTGGTCCATAATCTGTCTCCCAAGATTTAGGTATGTTGACGTCAAAAGGTTAGAGCAAGACAAGGTGCAAGATACGATAAGAAGTTATGTCGAAATTTATCCAGGTGAGCAATTGACAGACGGGAATCTTGTTGGGTCGAACGGTTTTCGCTTTTAGTTTCCGCCGGTTTCCGCAAAAGATACTCTGCATGTATTTTGGCCGACGTGTGAGCTGTTAGCGTATCATTATCTATCGCTTGTTTGCACTGCTCAGGGAGGGGCCGCGCATGGCGCAGGAACACGATCTGTTTGATGACATTATCGAGATCAGCAAGGGTTTCGACTTTCTTAAAAACCCGCTTGGCGGTGTGACCGACGCGCTCGATCCGTCGGCTCCGCAGTGGAATCCTGCTGACTACAAGGAGCGCCCGCGCGGTAACACCATACCGTGCCTGGCTTGCAAAAACGAAAAGAGCGGCTGTACCGCGTGCATGGACGTGTGCCCGGTGGACGCCATCGAGGTCGAGGAAGACGCCATCGAGATTCTCGACTCCTGCCGCAAGTGCGGCCTGTGCGCCGCCGCCTGCCCGACCGAGGCGATTATCTCGCCGCGCCTGGCGCCCAAAAACCTGTATGACGACATTGTCTCGGCGGCCACGAGCCACGAGACCGCCTACGTTACCTGCACGCGTGCCCTTAAGCGCATGCCGCGCGAGAATGAGGTCGTCGTTGCCTGCGTGGGCGATATTACGGCCGAGACTTGGTTCTCGGTACTGGCCGACTATCCCAACGTGAGCGTGTATCTGCCGCTGGGCGTGTGCGATAAATGCCGCAACACCGGTGGCGAGGACATGCTGGGCGAGGCGATTGCGAAGGCCGAGGAATGGGCCGGTACGGGTATGGGCCTAGAGGTCGATCCCAAGAGCCTCAAGTGCCATAAGCGTCGCGAGTACGAGCGCAAGGAATACATGGAAAAGATTGCCCGTACCACGGGCCTGACCGTGACCAAACTCAATCCGGCGACGGCGGCACTGGCTTCGGTGACGCAGAAGCTCAAAGCCCATCGCCATCAGATCACCCAGCTGGAGCGCACACTCAACACCATGTGCGGTACCACAACGACCAAGCGTCGCCGCTCGCTCACACACGGACGACAGCTGGTGCTCTCGACGCTGCAAAACCACCCCGAGCTTGCCCAGAACATGCAGGTGAGCACGCCGGAGTGCGATTTTGACAAGTGCACGTCGTGCGGCGAGTGCGTTAACGCGTGCCCCACGTCCGCCTGCGATTTGGTGGGAAGCGGTCGCTTTGCACTGGAGTCCACGTATTGTTTGGGTTGTGGCGCCTGTGTCAAGGTTTGTCCCGAACATGCGCTCAAGCTGGTCGAGCACGATGCGTCCAACTTGGTTGTCGTCGACCCCGAAGCCGAGGAAAAGGCCGCTCAGAAGGCCAAGGCCCACGAGGAGGCAGAGAAGGTCAAGGCCGAGGCAAAGGCCAAGCTTGACAAGATGCTCGATCAGGTGGAAAAGCTCGCAGACTAGTCAGCGACCCCTATCTCTGCTTCATTTGCGCCGCCGCGGTGTCCGGATTCGCCCGGATGCTGCGGCGGCGCTATACTTATGAAGTTTGAAGTACCTGTACCAAAAGGAGCTGTCGTGTCCCTTTCCATCGGTATCGTGGGCCTGCCCAACGTGGGCAAGTCGACGTTGTTCACCGCGCTTACCAAAAAGACCGGCCTTGCCGCCAACTACCCGTTTGCCACGATCGACCCCAACGTGGGTATCGTCGATGTGCCCGATAGCCGCCTGCAAAAGCTCGCCGACATCGTTAACCCCGGCCGCATTGTGCCGGCTACGGTCGAGTTTGTCGACATCGCTGGCCTGGTGAAGGGTGCCAACGAGGGCGAGGGCCTGGGCAACCAGTTCTTGGCCAACATTCGCGAGACCGACGCCATCTGTGAGGTCGTGCGCTACTTTAAGGATCCCAACGTCATGCGCGAGGTGGGCCGCACGGGCGAGTTCGTCGACCCCGCCGGTGACGCCGATACCATCATGACCGAGCTCATCCTGGCCGACATGGGCACGCTCGAGAAGCAGCTGCCTAAGCTCGAGAAGGAGGCCAAGCGCGACAAGGAGCTCATGCCCAAGTTTGAGGTCGCCAAGCGCCTGCTTGCCTGGCTCAACGAGGGCAAGCGCGCCGCATCCATGGAGATGACCGACGAGGAGCGCGCCGCTGCCAAGGGCCTGTTCCTGCTCACCATGAAGCCCATCCTGTATGTGGCCAACGTGGACGAGGATATGCTCAACGACGACCTGGCGCCCATCGATGGTGTCAAGCCACTGCCCATCTGCGCCAAGATCGAGGCTGAGCTTTCCGAGCTCGATCCCGAGGATGCGGCCGACTACCTGGAGAGCTTGGGCCTGGAGCAGCCCGGTCTGGACGTGCTCGCGCAGGCCGCCTACAAGCTGCTTGGCCTGCAGTCGTTCTTTACGGCTGGCGAGATGGAGGTCAAGGCTTGGACGGTGCGTCAGGGTGCGACCGCTCCGCAGGCTGCCGGTGTCATCCATACCGACTTTGAGCGCGGCTTTATTAAGGCCGAGGTCATTGGCTATGACGACTACATCGAGCTCGGCGGTGAGCAGGGCGCCAAGGCCGCCGGCAAACTGCGTATTGAGGGCAAGGACTATGTCATGGCCGATGGCGACGTCGTGCACTTCCGCTTTAACGTGTAAGGACGACGCATATGTTTAAGTATGGCAAAAAAGCTGGCTACATGGGTATTGCTCTGCTCGTACTTGCGGTGATTCCGCTGGTGGTCGCAGCGTGTGTTATCCCCAACATTGGTCCCGAGGTGGCAACGAAGTTTAACGCAGCCGGCGAGGTGACGCGCTGGGGCAAGAGCTACGAGTTGCTGGCACTGCCGGTGCTCAACCTACTGCTGAGCGTGGCGACGTACTTTACGGCAGGACGCCAGGCTAAAAACAATGATGACTCCGCCGCCATGGCGCGCATCGTGTGCGAGCGCTACCTGCGAAACGGCTGCATCACGGGTGTGTTTCTCAACGTAATCAACGTCTACTTTATGTACTCGGCGATTACCGGAACGGGCTTTGGCTTTGGTTTCTAACTTGTTCTTCTAGGCAACGAGCCTGCACGCATATTCAATGGCTGCTGCGAGGCCGCCGCTCGATCGTGGTTTAAAGACCATATCGGCGGCGGCCTCGTTTTCGTATCCAGCGCCGCGAAGGGTGAGCGCGGTACCGGCTTCTAGGAGAAGGGGCAGACCGCGTTGGCTGGTTGTGATTACGGCAGCCTGATTGAGCGAGCAGCTGTGCGCTTGGCATTGGATGGCAAGTTCGCCTTGCGCCGGGCAAGGGACCAGAACGGCGGCGACGCGACTTGATAGCAATGCAAATGCTGTGCGCTCATCGGGCGAAAGACATTCTGCTTCAACGACGACGAGCTTGGGCGGTGCGCTGTTTGTGCGAAGCGTGGCTCGGTACGTGCGGACCGAAGAACCCGACATAGAAAACTCCTGTGTATTCGGCAAAACGTAAACTATAGTTTACGTTTATGTTCGGCTCCATTTCAAACTCGTCTGCATGGACGAACGTGCTAAACAGATTCTTGGCAGGCGGGTCGAAGAGACGCGCAGGGACCTTGGTATCTCCAAGGTCGATTTTTGTGTGGCAGCAGGAATCAGCCGCCCCTATCTCGACAGAATCGAAGATGGAACGGCAAATTTCACGCTCAAGGTTCTATTTAAGATCGCGCCCGCCCTTGGCATGACGGTGTCAGAGCTTCTCGAGGGTATCGAATAGGGGATACCCGTCGACAACTGAATTACGCCATCGGGACGCGGTCGTGGTTGACTTGGCTGTAGAACAGGCGCTGAATCTCGGCGGCATCGCGTGACTGGCCGAGTGCCCACATAGTCTTGGCCACGAGCGTCTCGGTGGTCATGTCATCGCCGCGCAGAATGCCCGGATGGTCGGCGTAAGCACGGCCGACCTCGTAAACACCCAGGTCAAGGCCCTCTTCGGGGACTTGCGTGGTCATAACGACGGTGCGGCCCGAATCGACCCAGCGGAAAATTGCCTCTTGGAACGACTCGCCGGACTCGCCGAACTCGGGGATGCCGCCAATGCCAAAGGTCTCCAGAATCACGGCGTCGTAGCTATCGGCCAGAGCGTCCAGAACGCCAGGGTTCACGCCGGGCGTGAGCTTGAGCACAAATACGCGTGGGTCGATGTGGTCGTAGAAGCGCACCGGGTTTTCGCCTTGATGCGTGCCGTGAAGCCCGCTGCGCACGATACGGTCGTTGCGGATATAGGCGATGGGCGGATAGTTGACGCTAATGAACGCGTTAAAGCTCATGGTGCGCTGCTTACGGGCGCGTGTGCCGGCAATGGCGACGCCGCCAAACACGATCGAGACGTCATGCGAGTGCTCGTCGAGCGCATAGAGCAGGCTCTGGTACAGGTTGAGCTTGGCGTCGGTAAAGGGATTGCCCATGGGCTTTTGCGAGCCGGTGAGCACGATGGGCTTGGGGCTGTCCTGAATCAGGTAGGAAAGCGCTGCCGCGGTGTAGCTCATGGTGTCGGTGCCGTGCAGAATCACGAAGCCGTCGTGGTCGGCATAACCCTCGACGATGACGTCGCGGATACGCATCCAGTCACTGGGGCGCATATTGGTGCTGTCGATGTTCATGGGCTGCACGACGTCGAGCTCGCAGAGGCCCGAGATCTCGGGGACGCTCTGGGCGAGCTCCTCACCGGTCAGGGCGGGGGAGAGGCCATTGCCGTCCTCGGTCGATGCGATGGTGCCGCCCGTGGCGATGAGAAGGATGCGCTTCATGCTGGTATTCCTATCGTATTTGCCGCCGCAGAGGCGGAGTCGTTCGGCAGTATTGTGGCACAGGGCGTCCAATGTTCAAACGTATTACATCATCTGTAACGTTTAGTATCACTCCAATTGCCGTCAAATAGGGCCCCGGTCGTGCGTTTGCCGTGCGCTGATGGCTGCGAGGGACGAGAAACCCCATATAACGTGTACACTATGAAAGTTATTTTCGTTCATTCACGCGGGTGGGCACCGGCTCCCCGCCAACAAGAGGGGGAAACCATGGACCAAAAGGCTTCCGCAAAGGTCCTCGTACTCGACTTTGGTGCGCAGTACGGTCAGCTCATTGCCCGTCGCGTCCGCGACCTCAACGTGTATTCCGAGATCGTTCCCTGCGACATCTCGGCCGATGAGATTCGCGAGATGAACGCCTCTGCGCTCATCCTTTCTGGCGGCCCGGCTTCTGTGTATGCCGAGGACGCTCCGTCCATCGATCCTGCCATCTTTGACCTGGGCCTTCCCGTCCTGGGCTTTTGCTACGGCCATCAGATCACGGCCGTGACGCTCGGCGGCAAGGTCGGTCACTCCGAGGTGGGTGAGTACGGCCGCGCTACCATTACGCGCACGGCTGGCGCCAAGCTCTTTAACTCCACGCCCATGGAGCAGACCGTGTGGATGAGCCACCGCGACGCCGTTTCCGAGGTGCCCGAAGGCTTTACCGTCACCGCCAGCACCGACGTGTGCCCGGTTGCCGCCATGGAGTGCGTTGAGCGCAAGATCTTCACTACGCAGTTCCACCCCGAGGTCAAGCATTCCGAGTACGGTCAGCAGCTGCTGAGCAACTTCCTGTTTGAGATCTGCGGCCTGGAGCCCAACTGGAGCATGGACAACCTGGTCGAGACCATGACGGCCGAGTTCCGCGAGAAGGTCGGCGACGACCGCGTGATTCTGGCCCTGTCCGGTGGCGTCGACTCTTCCGTCGTGGCTGCGCTGGGCGCCCGCGCCGTGGGCAAGCAGATGACCTGCGTGTTCATCAACCACGTCCTGCTGCGCAAGGGCGAGCCCGAGCAGGTGGAGGAGGTCTTCACCAAGCAGTTCGACGTCGACTTTATTCACGTCCACGCCGAGGACCGCTATGCCGAACTTCTGGCCGGTGTGACCGAGCCCGAGGAGAAGCGCCGTATCATCGGCACGCAGTTCTGGAAAGAGTTCTTCGCTGTGGCCCAGCAGCTCGAGTGCGATGGCAAGCCGGTCAAGTACCTGGCTCAGGGCACCATCTACCCCGACATCATCGAGTCCGGCGCTCGTAAGACGGGCGGCAAGACGGCCACCATCAAGAGCCATCACAACCTGATCCCGTTCCCCGAGGGCGTGCACTTCGACCTCATCGAGCCGCTCGACCACTTCTTTAAGGACGAGGTCCGCGCACTTGGTCTGGCGCTGGGCCTGCCGGGCCACATCGTGTTCCGTCAGCCTTTCCCGGGCCCGGGTCTGGCCATCCGCATCATCGGCGCGGTCGATAAGGAGAAGCTCGAGATTCTCAAGAACGCCGACGCTATCGTGCGCGAGGAGCTCGACGCCTACAACCAGCGCCTGTTTGAACAGACCGGCGAGCGCAACTCCGAACACAGCTGCTGGCAGTATTTTGCGGTCCTGCCCGACATTAAGTCCGTCGGCGTTATGGGTGACGAGCGTACCTATCAGCGTCCGATTATCCTGCGCGCCGTCGAGTCCAGCGACGCCATGACCGCCGACTGGGCCAAGCTGCCCTATGACGTTCTGGCCCGCATCTCCGGCCGCATCGTGGCCGAGGTTCCCGGCGCCAACCGCGTGTGCTACGACATCACGTCCAAGCCGCCCGCGACCATCGAGTGGGAATAAGTTCCTGCTTGCATAAAAAACAAAACCGCTGGTAAAAGCCCTAGGAATTTTCCTAGGGCTTTTCTTTTTTTGAATTACGTGGCACACTTGTGGCACGTAGAGGTGGCTTGGTGTGAATGTGTTGCACACGCTGGATTAACGAAAAGGGAAGGCCATGTCAGACTATTACGGTTCGTTGTCGATTAGGCCGTACAAATCTAGGAGCGGAAAGAAGGGCTGGCGCGGCAGCATCGACTATTATGTTTTGGGAAAGCGCAAGCAAAAGACTTGCGTTTCCTATCAGAAGTTGAAGCGTGATGCACGCGCCGAGCTGGAAAAATGGCGTGACGAACAAGAGAAAATCGCTAGAGCGCTACCAGACACAGGTGAGAACAGTAAGCGTAAAAGGGGTAACGGCGATACGGTAATTGATGTTTGCATCAATTACCTTAATTCCCAACTTGCTAAAGGTGAAATCGAAAAATCGACTTACTCAACGCAAAAGAACAATCTCATTAGCTATGTTGAGCCTTACATTGGAAACCTAATCTTTACCGAACTTGATAGGGTTTCAATTGAAGGATGGATAGCAAAACTGTACGAGCGTGGTTTGTCTCAAAACACAATCCACGGTGCGTTTATGAACGTCAACAAAGTGTATAAGTACTTTGCCATGAGCGGATTGATTAGCCATAATCCGCTTGAATACGTTAGAACACCCAAAAAGGGCGATGCAAAAGTAACTTATCTCGATAAGCCGCAAATGGATAGACTGTTACAAATTTTAAATGCGACTTATGACGAGGGGGACAGGTTTAGAACGGCTGTAATGCTTGCTATCTATGGTGGACTCCGCAGGGGCGAAATCTGCGGCTTGCGTTGGTATGACGTTGACTTCGAATCCAACACCATAACGATTAGCTCCGCTATTGGCGTTTACCAAAATGAGAATGGGCAAGCAACCTATACGAAGAACCCTAAGAACCTTTCTTCATCAAGAACTTTCCCGATGTCCGCTGTACTTCGTAAGGAGCTTGAATACAGGTATGCGAATGTCCAAAAGGAGTATGGATGTTTAAGCAGTACGTGGTTCGTGTGCGGCAAAAGCAAAGACTATTATGCCCCAACAACCTTCACTAGAGATTTCGAGCGCTTTGCAAAGTCGAATAACATAGTTGACCATTTCAACAAAAGGGTTACGCTCCACTGCTTGCGGCATAACCTTGCCACTATTGGAGTTAAATCCAATGTCGATATTGCTTCTTTGTCTGCCATGATGGGGCATAAGTCAAAGGCAATGACGCTCGATACCTATTCAAGTGCAACGCCTGATGCGCAGGAGCTTGCCGTAAAGAAGCTAGAAAATGCCTTTAATGAGATGACATCTTAGGTTGAAAAGAAAGAAGCAATTCAAGGGCCTAAACAGAATGGCTTTGAGTCATGTTTTACACGTCTTGCGGCAAGTCTGCGGGAACGAGGATTACGCTAGGAATCTATTCAAATATATTCAATAGCAATAGAGGCCTAGTTTTCCCTAGATGCCTCAATAGCCCTATAGACAGTCGCCCTACTTAATCCGACAGCCGCACAGATTTCCGCAATAGACATTTCGCCTTTGCGGTAAAGCTCTACGGCACGCTCCTTTGCGGCATTGCTAGCCTTGGGCCTACCCATCTTCTTGCCTGCGGCCTTAGCCGCCTCATAGCCCTCGCGCTGGGTCTCCCTGATTATCTCGCGCTGGAATTGCGCTACGGCGGCACTAACGGTAAAGAAGAAACGACCTTGCGGCGTAGAGGTATCAATCTGCTCCTTGATTGAGTAGAGGTTTACGCCCTCAGACTCAAATCTGTTAGACAAATCGAGAAGTTGCTTAGTGGAACGTGCCAACCTATCGAAAGACAGGATTACGACAGTATCGCCTTTGCGTAGACGCGAAAGCATATCGTCTAGAGCTGGACGCTCTGCTTTTGCTCCTGAGATTTTGTCGCAAAAGATGTTATTGTCCTCAACGCCTGCCTTGTGTAAGGCTTCAATCTGCCTATCAAGATTCTGCTCGATGGTGGAAACTCTAGCGTATCCGAACTTCATTTTTGCCAATCTCCCGTCAAAATAGTGTCTCAATAATTCAAATTATAGAATATTGAGATACTAAATAAAGAGACGAGTTTTGAGAATTTCATTAACAGGCATTTTGACATTCTCTTAGTGTCTCAAAGCGCTGTATCAAAAAGTATGCTGCTGAGACAGTGCTAGAGTGTTAAAACATTTTTCAAAAAAGTGGGCAGATTACTGTAATTCGTACAGTCAATTTTTCAAATAGAGATAGAAGAAACATTTCTATTGAAAGGAGACTGTTATGGCAAAAGATACGAAAGTAACCATTCGTATTTCTGCGGAAAAGAAACAACTCTGGGAAGATTACTGTGATGCTCATGGAAAGGGTTTAACGCTCACAGGTCTAATTGAATTAGCTGTAGATGATAGGGTAACTAACGTAACTGAGTTTCGAGATAAGGCCGCAGGAACGGGTCTTTACTGGATTCTTAAACCAAATGGCGAATATCGCAAGCAATACGATTCAAGAGTTGAGCGTTTAGGACGCATAGAAATCGAACGCCTGAACACCCATAAGCAAAATATCTTAAACGGCATTTACGACTAGTGCTGTTCTGCTATTCAGTAGATGCACTTAGTAAAAAGCCAAGCAATCCCAGTCCGTATCAAAGGAAAGAGAACTATCGACAAGACGATTTATCAATTGAAGATATAGCTAGACTTTGCGGCGCTGGGCATTGTTGGCGTGCTGGTATCTACGATTTGAACAATGGCACGTTCAAGAAGAAGGACGCTCAGGCCGCACAGTTGATAGCACTTGATTTTGATAAGGTCGAGACAAGCCCATACGAAGTAATAGAATATGCGGCGAACGTTGGTCTACCTGTTTCATTCTGGTACCCTAGCTTTTCAATGAATCCCGAAACTCTTGAAAAAGAAGCAAAAAGTGCGGATTGCACCTGTGTACTTATAAGTAATCTATTAAGTAGGCAGGTGCAAAACGGCGATTTTGGGTCTAAAAACGGAGTGTATAAAGACGGTTGGAATTACCGCATAGTATGGTGCCTAAAACGTCAAATCAGCCCTCGCGAATATGAATGCGTCTACAGAGCGCTTCTGGGGCTGTTTGGCAAGTTCGGCCCTGATAAAGCCACAAAAGACTGCTCAAGGCTCTGGTACGGCGGCAAGCTGGGCTATGAGGTAATTAGCCAAGAGCCACTTGATACGGCCCTTATTGGGCGAATGATGGCCTTGGATAAGGTTTCTTCTGGTACTGAGCCTAACAAGGCAATGAGGCAAAAGAAGAACTTCATTCCAGAGTATGCGGATATGCCAACGCCCGATGCCGTGCTAGTCAATGAAGGTTGGTACAACAAACTACAGGGTCGCTGTAAGTTGTGGGACAGGTGGACTAGGGGCGATTATCTCGATTACAACGAACGTCTTGCGTTATTCAGCAATCTTCGATTTCTTAGATACAGTGACAAGAATAGATTTGTCGTTCAGGATGTTTTAAAGTTCTTCGTTCCCGAGACGTATGAAGGTCATACCTGCGATGAAGGACAGATTAGGCAGAAATTCAGAGATAGCAGTCTAAAGCCTTGTCCGATTGTCAAAGGGCCTTTAGGCGTACCGCAAACAATCCCAGAGTTTCTTTCTCAAAACATAGATATTCCAATAGTTCCCAATCTAAGCAAGGTTCCCTTAGAGAACTTAGATAAGTGGATGGACGAACATGTACCGCAGTTTCTAGATGATAGAGACGCTGGTATTAAGATTCTTAAGTCACAAACAGCATCAGGGAAGACAGAACGAATAATCAACTATCTTCTTAGGAACGTTGACCTTGAAAAGAATAAGGTGATTTATGCGGCACCCAAGCATTCCAATCTTGAAGAGGTCGAAACTCGTTTATTTGGCAAGGCGACCTTTAACCAGAAGGCATTGATTCATCGTTGTCCGCAAAAGGAAGTTACTCAATCTGATTTACTCTATCTGCAATTAGGACTACCCGCAAAAACAAGAAGCGCAAAGAGAAAAGGCTTCATAGATAAGTTGTTCAGCCCCGATGAAAAGGGGCTGTTTCTTTTAACCCACAGCCTGCTAACAAATCTAAGTAACTTGGATGCGGATTTGATTATCGTAGACGAAGAGATTGATTCGAGCTTAATCAAGGAGACGAAACTGGGTCTTACCAACCTAGCAACGACAATTCCCTTCCTAGATTTACAAACATCCCAAGAACTTACTCAGTTCATCAATGATGTTAGGGAACAGAAACGTAGCGATGGTTTAGACATAGACCTGTCAATCTTGCGAGAGAAAGTAGCGCCGCAAATTGAAACAAAGATAGACAGTTATATTCAGTCAACGCAAACAAGCTCAATAGCAGTCGGTCTATTTGAGTGCTACAAGACAGACGGCAGGCTTTCGAAAGACAATGCGGGGAATAACTGCGTGCGAATGGTTCGCAAAAGTACGTTAATTGGCGATGCCAAGTTAAACGGTATTCCCGTTAGGGTGTTCACCGCAACGCCTTTAAGCAAGCGAACTGAAATGTACTACGGAGTAGAGATTGAGGTCATTGAAGCGCCCCTTGCAGAGAATAAGGGCAAGATTGTGCAGTTCTGCGGCCTTAGTGGTGCTAAGGGTATGCACAATGACAACTTTCCCAAACTTGCGCAGTACATAAAAGAAAAGTTACCGCAGGAAGTAATAGACAAATCAATTCTGATTACCTTCAAGGGTAGTAAAGAGGAAGTTGATTTTTGGCAGAGCCAAGGGTTCAATGTTGCGGAGAGCAAAGGAAATCAGATTCATCTCTTAAACAATAGCGGTCTAGATTGCTTTAAGGGTAAATCATTAATAATCGCGGGTAAGTCAGATTTGCCTCAGCAAGCCTATCAAGACTACTACGATGATTGCCATGAATCGCCGCAGGAGCTTACGAGACAAAATCAGGTAATCGAACTGAACGGCGTGCGGCAATCGCTCTATCTCTTCGTGGATGAAGAGATGCGAAAGTTGCAGCTTCAGAACATCCAAGCCGCTACAGAACAGGCCGCAGGGCGTGCTAGGGCGTTACGCGAAGAAGGTGCAACGGTCTATCTCTTTAGCAATCTGGTAATTAGGGATGCGGATGAAGTTATTGATAGGTAGATAAGTGATGGGGCGGGGTTGTTACAGGATTCTGCAAATACTTTTAGTTATATCCCGCCCGCCCGCTCAACTTATCGAACAAAATCAATTTTTGAAATTCCGAAAAACGAATAGAGGTATTAATGAATGCAGTTAAGAGCTATGCCCTTTGGTATACAGGTGATGGCTGTCACAGAGTGCTTAATGCGGCAAAGCAAGAAGCAGTCATTACAGATGCTTACAACCTGCTGGGCAACGGCACAGTAACAGGTAAGCAAATGGCTGAGCGGCTTTTGGACAATCTAGAGTTCGACACCAAACAGCAAGAGCGTTACGCAATACAAATGAGGGACAAAGGCACTCTAGAAGCAACCAAGGCAACCAGTAGAGAAATAGATAAGATTCACAGGCTTCTTGGTGATGAAATTCGCAGTAAATGGGATAAGCCTATGATTAGCAATGAGAAGCTAGAGAATGCCTTGTTCCTAGATGCAATACAGGATGAACTACCAGACATTGAAGGCAAGTTGGTAGTTGATTTGAAGTGCGGCTAGAAATGACCACACCTCATTAGCTGAAGCACGCATTGTGCACCAACTAATGAGGTGATAGATAGTGGCGAATTCTGTAATTCGGAAGAGAAAGTTATTCTTTTGAGTATTCCATTCTGCTCTTATCAAAATTGCTCCCATTGAGCATGAAGTTTTTTAAATCATCCTCTGTTTTAAAAGCATAGAAATGTTTGTTGCTGACCATTGCATAGCGAATTTTGAAAAAGTACTTTGAGTTATGAGTTACCAATCTATAAACGTGGAACTTTTCGCCGCTTACGGTGTATCCGTTGTCAAAGCATTTTTCCCAACGATAAGTTGAACCTAGATAGGATTCTGTTCCGCTTTTCTTGTAGACAAAGGTTCCATCAGAGTTAAATTTTAAATCGCGTCTATCGGTTTCTTGCACGTTAGACGGATTATTCAGTTTCCAAGTGCCTACAATCGGCTCTTTGTTGAATAGTAGGTAACAGCTTAAAGCGATAATCACGCAAACCAGCGCGAGGCAAATGGGCTTGATTAGTTTCTTGCTTTTCATCTATAGCGCCTTTCGATTAATGAAATTAGCTTTATTGCTGTAGAGATTAACGCTCATTGCTGTTCACTATCTAATGAAATGAGTTTATTATTTTCTTTGAGTTTAGCCCTTGTCGCTAGAAAGGTCGAATTATGGCTGACACAAAGGAAAAGAAGCCTAAAAAGCCAGAGATTAAGTATCAGGCACAGATTCATAAGGCATTTGCGGAAACCATCGACAAAGAAGCCAAGGAGAAGTTCGACAAACTGGTTGAGAGCAACCCTGAGTTGAAGGACGTGGCTGTTTTCAATCAGTCTAAGGAATCCGCCGCTATCTCCGACAGCAACATCGAGATTTGCAAGTTCTTTTTCCTGAGCGAAGATAGCGCCTTTGACTTTAGCGGCAAGCCGCATTGGAAGTCGGTTGCTCAAACCGTAAGGGCTAACATCACTGCCTACAACAACTTTGTCACCTTCGAGGAAGATGAAGAGCAGGGCGATTTCAAGAAGATTTACAAGGCTCTCATTAAGAAGCTGGACGAGTACTTTAGCCTTGCGGCAGAAAGCGCCTTGCGCCAATACTACGGTGATACCTATATCAGCTTTGCTGAGCAGCTCACTGAAGAGAAAGAGAAGCAGCAGGCCGCGCGTCTTGCCACGCGCAAAGCCAATAGCGGTAAGTAGCCATTTATTCGACTTGTTTAAGGGGTGTGGGTTATCCATGCCCCTTTTTTTGTTTAGGGCGTTAAAACGGCGTATTGCGCCCGTGCTACGTATTTTCCTCGAAGAAAAGCGTTCCGTCATTTTCTCCCTTTTGGGCTTCAAAAATGTTGCACGAATGTGGCACGCTCCATTAGTGAATGACAAAACCGCAGGTAAAAGAATTGAATTAAATCAGAATACTATCGAGTGGGAGTAGGCTGATAGGGTTCTGACCTGCATTTTTGAGTGCCGCACTGTGCCGCTGAGTTTCGTTTCGTACGAGAGTCATGGCAAAGCCGCCAGCGATGTTGGTGAGTAAATACGATAACCGAGCCTCCGTTCCCTGCGTTGGGACGGAGGCTCTTTCTTTGCCGTTTTACTCCCTTGTCTCCGTTCGGGGATTATTTCTTGCTCATTTAGGGCTATTCGCGCTGAAAGATTTTGACTAGCTTGGTGTCCTTTATTTCGTAAATAATGTCTGCGACGTTCTCGACCAGCCTCTTATCGTGGGAGACGAACACTATCGTTCCGGCATAGGCGCTCATCATCTGCTCGAGGGCTTCGGCGCTCTTGATGTCCAGGTAATTTCCAGGCTCGTCCATGAGCAAGATGTTGTATCTGCCCAGCAGCATCTTCGCGAGCAGCAGCTTGATGACTTCGCCTCCCGAGAGAACGCCAACGTCCTTTGCCAGGTCACGCGGTCCGATTCCCATAGAGGCGAGGATGCTTCGGATTTCGGTCATGCTGTACTCGCAACCATCCTGCATGAACGAGATCGCAGACTGACGGGCGTCGAACTTGTAGCCTGTTTGCTCGAAGTAACCGATCTCTGCCTTGGGAGAGATGTTGATACCGTCGGCGCGTCGAGCGATTGCCTTCAGCAGGCTGGTCTTTCCTGTACCGTTGCCACCGGTGATGGCCACTTTGGCACCGAGCGGTATCTCGAATTTCGCGTGGTCATAGAGCATGCAGTTGCCGAAGCTCAAGTTGAAATCGTCTGCCGAGATGGGAAATTTACTATGCAGTTCCAGGGCCTTGCTCTGGCGGAACCGCACGGTGCGAATGCTGTCAGGGGCCTCAATCCCTTCGAGCGCTTCGAGGCGCTTCTCCATGTTCTTAGCCGCCTGGTACATCCTCTTCTGTTTGGTGCCGGTTGCTTTCTGATGTCCCAATCGACCTGCATTCTCGTTGCTTTTCTTTGCGCCCTTCTGCTTGGCGTCGACCTGCCGTGCTTTTTTCCGTTGTTTTTCGATGGCGGCTTCAAGGCGCTCGCGCTCGCGCATCGCCTCTTCGTATCGAGCCGCCTGAACTTTGCGCTCTTCTTCTTTCTGTCGCAGATAGTCGGAGTAGTCACCCCAGAATTCGGAAATACCGCCGTCTTTGAGCTCCCAGATCTTGTCCACTACCTGATCGAGAAAATAACGGTCATGGCTCACAATGAGCAGGGCTCCATCAAATGCCTTGAGTTGTCCGACGAGAAGACTGATGCCGTCTTGGTCGAGGTGGCTCGTAGGCTCATCAGCAAAGATCGCGCTTGCCTGCTGGGAGAGCGCAGAGGCAATCTTGGCGCGTGTCTCCTCTCCGCCGCTCATCGTCTCCTGCGCCACTCCGGCGACGTTGAGACGGGAGAGCATCTCACCACTGCCCTGAGCCGCATCAAGGTCGAGTTCATCGAGTTGGCCGATGAGGGCAATGCTGCCGAAACGCCTGACGTCGGCGTCCGCAATGGTAAGATTGCCGCTCAGAATTTTAAGCAGGCTGGTTTTGCCTGCGCCATTGTCTCCCACCAAGCCGATGCGATCGTAGGAGTAGATTTCCAACTCTTCGATATCTAGGATATCGCGGCCGGCATATTCCAAAAAGATGTCTTTAGCTTTGACTATGAGTTCCATAGGTTGAACCGCCTTTTGTGTATTAGCGTTTTACTGGAAGCGCAGCCATGCCAAAAAAGATTGCTCACGTCGATTTTTCGCCTTTGCCCAATTGCCGGCGCGAGCGTTTTGGCCTTGCGCAAGCCGGCAAATCCGAAAATGATAGTTGGCGACGAATAAGGAGCGCGATGTGGGATGTCAGTGCAATACCTCGTCGTCGCAAGGGCTTGAAGGCTGACGCTTGAACCGATGGCTGCTGCCTCTTTTTTTCGAATACTTGGGCTATTGAATCTGCCCGGTATCTCTTTTCCCCACGTTTCGGACGCTCGGAGCAAGCAGCATAGCCATCGCAAGCAGTACCATGGTCGCTCCAGAGCCGACGAACCATAACGGAGCTCCAAGCAGATCCGCAAAAACGGAGGGGGCTGCGAGGCCCATGGGCATGGCCCAAGCCATGATGGTTCCGTAGAGGCCGAAAACGCGGCCTAGGTACTCAGGAGGTATCTGCTCCTGCATAAGGGCAGTCTGGGTTCCCGCGTACAACGGGGAGCATGCGCCCATAAGAAAGCTCACCGGCAGGAAAGCAGCGAACAATGACGGGCCGAGCGATCCGGATACGATTGCGGCAATGCCGAAGCCGGCAATCGCGGCGACCATGGTGAACGACCTATTGCGGAACCCTCCCGTAACCGCCAAGATACCGGACCCAGCCAGCATGCCTGCAGAAAAAAGGATTTCCACCAAAGCGGCATCCCCCGTGCTACCGCCAAAATGCCCCAAGGTCATTATTGGGAACAATGCCGCGAGCGGAGAGAACGCGAAAGCGAAGACGAACCCGCACCAAAGAAGGGCGAACAGCCCCCTGTACCCCCTAATCAGCTTGTAGCCGTCCGAAATCTCAGAGAAGAGCTCTCGAACCTTATTGGAAAAGGACAAGCTGCGGTCGGCTTCGTCGAGGCTCCCTGCGTCTATCTGTGCGGCGAGGATGGCTAAAGAAGCGAAAAGCGCTCCCAGCACGTCGAGGACAATCATAGCGGTAATGCCCGCCACGGGATAAATCACTGCTGCAAGCGCGGCGCCAAGAATGTATCCGCCGGACTGAATCGCCTGAGTCACCCCCGATAGGCGAACGAGATGCTCCGGTGGGGCGAGATGGGGCGTGAGAGATTGGGAGGCTGGCGTGTAGAACGAAGTACCAACTGCACGGAGAAACAGGGTGATGAGAATTAGCCATGCAGGTAAGCTGCCGGCCAACGAGGCAATCGCCAAGGCGGCACCCACCGCGGCAATGAAGAGGTCGGCGCCGATGAGGACACGTTTCAAAGGCAGTCTGTCGACAACGGCGCCCGCAAGGATTCCGAACAAAGCAATCGGCAGAAAGCCTGCCAGCGATGCTAAGGAGAGGAGAGAAGACGACCCTGTCGTGAGGGCGAGATGCCAAATAAGACCCATTTGGAGAATCGAACTCGTCAATGTCGAAACGAGCTCGCCGCCCCATACGAAACAAAGCTTGAATTGCCATGAATGGCACAGCAGAGCAGACCTGCCCCGAGAGGTTTCAAATATCATGGTTATGTCCAATCGTGAAATGGCGTGCAGAAAAACAGCGCGACGCCACAACAGCGCCGCTTTCTAGGCGCTCATCCACGTGCGGAAAAGACCAACCACGACACCCCTCCTTTGTTAATTCGGTCTGGCAAACCATGTAATATTAACGAGGCTTGAGTTTGCCTGTCAAGAATCGACCATCGGTAAGCGCAGTCCTCTCTGGCCATTCGATTCCTTTTGTATCTATGGTTGCATAGGTGACCCGCCAGGGCTATTACGCGTGGAAGAGGCGCCTGCCGAGCTGGCCGATGAGGCGCTGAAGATGGCCCTGGTCAGGCGAAACGATCCCAAGGGATGCGTACATCATTCGGATAGTAAGAATGTTGCCAGCAGGTTTTGCGGCAACCGCAAAGGAGCCGTATCCTGCAGCTGGAATCACGTTGCAGCATCCTGACCCGCATTCCGATTGGCGGACGGCCCGCTTCGGCATCCTGACCAGCACAGCGATCGAGCCTTGTCATTCCTTGGATATGCCGGTTGCTCGGGGCGGTCCCGACGGAGGCCCTCGCCTCCCCGGTCCGTGACCCAAGAAGGGCAAGCATGCTGATCTGCATGGCTGGTTCCTCCTTTATGTAGACGACCATGCAAAGAAGGGACAACCGAGGAGGCAGGTTACTGATGCGGGCTCCCGCACGCCCATGACTACCCGACGGGCTGTTTTTCATCTCCGATGCCCGCATTGCAGCATGAACGAATGTGCCTCGACATCTCTGCTGGCATGGTACGACTGGGATCGCACCTCGACGCATCCTTGCGCATACTGCCTTCCAAGTTTCGAAACCGGGAAGGAAAGTGTATGTGAGCGACGATATCGGCGCCGATTCGACGCTCGAGAGGGAGATTGCGCCGATTCTATCCATCGGGGATGCATTCCCGAAGATTCTCATCACTCGCACGAGGCATGAGCCCCATACCCGGGAGGGCGTGCTCGTGCTGAATTTCGCGAGGTGGCTGCTTGGCGGGTAGGGTTCTGAACGTCGCATTGGGATATCGCGCGACAGGGCACGCAGGGCTGTTTGTGCCCGCACGGGAAACGCCGTCGCCATGCGGGCGGCCTGTCGTGTCCGATTAGCCTTTTGCTAAACAGGCTTACGCCAACTCATGGGCAAGCCACCTGAGACTATTCACTTTGCTTATCGTTGACAAAGACCTGTGGCCTGCGGTTTTGTGAACGGCTCGTAAGCCACCCGCGTCGACTCACTTACTGTTGAAGCTGGTGGTTTGCAGGCTCAAAGGCGGTTGAGTTTCAAAACGGGCGTTTTTCGGCGATATCGAGCCTCCAAAGGCGGCTCTCCGTGCCCCTTGGGACAAAAATAAAAACTCAATACTCTGAGTTTGAAAATGGTTTTTGAAGTTGTCCCAGCTTTTGTCCCCGAAGCCGATGAAACGCGACGTCGCGTCATTCAGCGGCACTCACTTCGAGATGCCGCCGAAAACTGGGTGCAACTGGAGTGACGAGACGGCAAAACTATAACCACCGAGTGGGAATAAGCGATATTCGTTGATTTCAAGCCTCCGAACTGCGACAACAGGTCGGAGGCTTCTTATTTTGCAACCTCTGTGCAACCTTTGCGGTTTCGCGCCCCGTGAACAGGGAGCGTAGCACTGTTCACGTCTGAGCCGATGTCGGCATCGATCATTGCCCGCGCTGCTTCTGCTTGCGCTTCAGCTTCCGCTGCTCGAAGCACGTCGCCCGGAGTTCCCCGCCAGAGGAGAGCTGACCGTTCCTTGCGAAACCGCGAGACCAGCTATATCCGCTTGCTGCGGGCTTGCTTGAGCCAGTTCCTCTTGAAAGGGCCTATACCTCCGAAGAACTTGTTGTACGTCTCACCGTTCTCCTTGGCTTCGTACTTGACCAAGGCAAGTTCGATAGCGCAGAGGTAATCCGCCACTTGCTCGAGGCGGTAGTCGGTCATCGAGGTCTTGCGGCGTCGGACGACCCCTTTTGAGAGGATTTTGCCCACCGAGCGGTCGAGCGCCTGCTTGACAATGTCCTGACCGTTGTCGTAATAGACCTTCACATCGTCGAAGGACTGGAAGAAGCCCAGGTGTTCAATCATGGCGGAGGAGATGTCGCGCCCCATGCGCTCCATTAGCCTTGCCGGGTCTTCGAACTGGCTGCGGCGGTAGACGAACGTGATATAGGAAATGGGAAGTTTGCGGACGAACGAGGAGAAGTAGGCGAGCATCACCTTGCGCTGCTCGATGTTAAGAAACTCATAATCCTTGTGCCCGTTCATGAGGGGCTCGGAGTGGAACGGGATATTGGGGAGGTCGGCCCTGGCGAGTTTTGACTCATAGCCCGTGACCGCTTCGGCGATACTGTCTGCCTGATCGTGAAAGACGAGTGTGAGCAGGTAGTAGCGAGCTTTGCCGCCGCGGTCGCCGCTCTCGTCGACAAAGATGCTGAGCTCCTTGGCCAATGGGGACTCCTAATGGAATGGATAAAAAAATAGCCGGGGGACTCCCCCGGCACTTGGAGGTAGCTCAATGAGCCACCAACAACCTTATAGCATGCGCTGACAGTGAATACAAGAGGGGAGCGGGACGAAGCTGCTGTTGATAGTGCCCCTGAAATAGATTTGCAGCTTCTTCAAGATTACGGAACACGAGAATTGATCGTCGGAGCTGGCTTGCGATAACAACCCGAAGCTTGCCTTTGTCTGTCCGAACCTGATTCAGAGGCGCAGTGACACCATCCACGAAGGCGTGCCTGAGCTCCTTTCGTCTCGAGGCTCCCTCACGTGCCCGGCCGCGGGCGGCTCCCGGGGCGGTCGCCGCCGTCATTTCCGGCCGCTCCTCGACTCGATGTAGGCGTCCACGGACGCCCTCGAAACCAGGAGCTTCCTGCCGAGCCTGTACGAGTCGATCTCCCCCGACCAGATGAGGTCGTACGCCTTGTTTCGGCTTGCCCTCATGTACTCCTGCATCTCGATTACCGTCATCCATTCGTCGCGGTCTTGGTTGCCCTCGGGCGCGACGCATTCGGCTGTGCGTGCCATGGTTCCTCCAATCTTCCCGCACGGCACCGCGCGAGCACCCCGCACGGCACCGTGTCCCTTTTCGTCTGCACGACGATTGAACCACCTGATTGCGGTTGGCGTGTCCGACGGGAGCGGAGACGGGTCGAGGTAGGTCGAGCTGGTCGGGTCTTCACGAAACGGCCATGAGCCGCGTGCCTTAGCTCGCGGCCAAGTCCCTGAAAAGTAAAAGGCGCCCATGCGGGCGCCTGCCTAGGATCGAAGTTTGTTTGGTTGTGGTCGGAATGCTCGTATTCCCCGGTGCTGTCGTCCGGGGTACGGCCTCTGTCGTTCGCCTCTTCTGTCGTGTTTGATGTTGCGTGTTATGCGAGCGACCTTTCGCGGGCCTGCCGGCCCGTTGCCCCAGGTGCACCCGGGTAAATGGTACCCATCCGTTGGGACATGGCCTGACTAGGAAGATGATTATGCTGCGGGAAAAAGGACGAGCGGCGCGGCTTGAGAAGCAACCATGGGCGTCCCTATGGCCTGACCAGCCATAAATTGCGACGAGCTCGCGTTACCGCAACATACGAGGTGACTGCTCGGCGAGCAGGGGTTCTGAGCGCAGCGTGGGGCTATCGCGGGGTTCTCCCGGATGAGAAACAGCCGAGGGAAACGGCCCGGCACTTGGAAACCCTCCTGGCGGATAATCATCAACTTCATATCATCGCCCGCACAGGAGTATCCGCCCCTCGGTATGACTGCGGTGGAGGAAGTTTCGCCATCGTCTATGCTGGACACGAGGTCGTCTTCCTCCAATCCGATCAGGCTGACCGAGCAATCAGCACCTGGATCGACATTCCCCTGCACATGAACCCGCTTATGCGCGCAAACGAGGGCTACAAGGGCATGACCGCGCAGGAAGCGCTTGGGGTAGCGAACGGGGCCGAGCATCGCCCTGCGCCGGCCTTGGCATCAGGCCCTCGCGCTGGGCGGTAATCCGAGGATCGGGAGTAAGGATTTGCCCAGCATCGATAATGCTCAGCTATACCCTTATTCCGTCTCCCTGCTCTTGCGGTATTCCGCGAGCCTGTCGTTCAATTCGCGGGTCTCGCGGCTCAGCTTGGCGTTGAAAGCAAGAGTGAGGACCGCCAGGATGGCGAGATAGACAACCGTGAAGGTAACCCACGCCCCGGGGTTGTCCGCGGAAACCCAAGCAAAGACAAACGCCAATGCACAGAGGGCTGCGTAGAGGCAAACGCTGAACAGCACCAGGCGCGCGGGATACGCCATCCGTCTGATCACCGCGGGCGTGAAGAACACGAACTGCAGCGCGGGGACGGTGACGCACGCGGCGAGAATCGACCAGCAATAGTTAATGCCCTGCTTGGCGGCGTCATCAGCGAAACAAGTCCCTAATGCCAAGAAGGCTATCATGGCGACAGTGAAGCCGATACAGGTGCTTTTCACGAGTTGTCCGAGGTTTTCCACGGGCGTCTTTTTATCGGTGTCGATAATGTCCCTGTTAATCATTTCAGTCTTCCTTCCTTCGTTTCGACTGCTTCAGACCGAGCTTCGATTTGACGTCGGGCGCATACTGGCGCGAGATAACGACCTGCTCACCGTTTTCCAGGGTGGCGATGATCCTGCCGTTGACGTCGGGCTTGAGGGCGGTGATCGCGCGGAAGTTGACGATGCAACCTTTCGCGATGCGCAGGAAGTCGCAGTCCGCCAGGAGCTCCTCCATCTCGTAAAGGCGCAGGCCCGTCTCGAGAACCGTGTCGGCCGTATAAATGAACGTGTGCTTGTCGACCGACTCGATGAACAGGACGTCTTCTGCGCTCAGCACGCGCGTGCAGCCGTCGGCCGTGCCCGTCACCTTCCTGTCAAGCATGCGCAGCCGAGCCGCTATATCAAGCACGCGGCGATCGACCCTTACACAGACGATCGTGACTTCTATATCTTGAGCCGCTTCTCACTCTTCGATTGTGATCTTCATGCGTCCTCCTTTCGGACTGCTCTCATGCTAGCTGACGAAGATAGCTGAACCTTCGGCGTTTAACCAAGCTGCGCTGTCGAGGAACCAAGATGCAGGCTGGGCGAGCTGAACAGCAAGAGAGACCGTAGTCACGCATCCTCGGATCGAGCCCGAAACAGCAATCCTTGCCGCTCATGAACACCGGCACGTGAAACGCTATGCTCAAGAGCACTTAGCTCGAAACCCCTCGCATGCAGCTATCGAATCCGGGATGCTGTCCGATTGGTCGTGCACGACGACGGGCGTACAATAGGCGGAAACCAACAAGAGCCTGCCCTCCATGCCAACTCCGCCACCTGACGTGATGGGCGATCCGATTGCTCTTCTGGATTGCCTTGAGAAGAACGCTGGCGGAATCACCGAGCAGGACTCCAAGGGGACTGCATTTCTTCGTGTGGTTCCTATTGCCAAACCCCGCCCCCAGTTGGAAGCCATCTTAGGCATATCAGCCTTGGGGACGGTGTTGTGACTCATATCGGCCAGTCTTCGCTCGACGGAGTCGGCGTTTACGTTAGCGTCGAGTTCGGGAGCGCATTGAGGTCATTCGCATTTCCTCATGCATTTGAAAGTGGAATCGTTGAACTCTTGGGTGGATAAGCCACCTGCGACGATTCTTTCGGTCATCGCTCTTGTGCATCTCATCTGACCTGCGGAAATGCAAGGCGGCAAAGCCGCTGGCTACGATTCACTTTGCTAAACAGGCGTCAAAAAGGGAAAACAGCCGTTTTGGCACCCCTTTCGAGCGGTTCCGGGCCTCAAAGCCTTGTCGTTTTTGTCCCCGGGACAAAAATGAAACTGCGAGCTTGCGGTTTCGAAATAGTTTGCGAATTTGTCCCAGGGTTTGTCCCAAACGCCTACGCGAGGACACGCGGAGGGATTCGGCGGCAAGGTGGACAAATCGACAACCAAACTAGACCCAATTGGAATGTCGCCACGGCAAATGGACTTGAAAGAGTTGGAATAGAACATACGTTCTGTATAACGTTATAGCACCAGGTGGCAGGCGTAGTTTCAATCGAAGCTACGCCTGCTGCTATATATACTGGTCGATAGCGGTATCAATGACCGCGATGCTTCTGTTTGCGCTTCAGCTTCCGTTGCTCGAAGCGCGCCTCCGCCTCATCCGCGCGGCGTTGGCTTCTTGTATGAGCCGACGCCTGCTTCATCGCTTCCCGTTGTGCCGCGAGCGCCTGTTGTGCCTTGGTGCTCACTGCCGGCCGCTTAAGGGCCTTCGCCGCCTCGCGGGCGCGCCGCTTGGGGTTCTTCGCGGGCTTGCTCGCCTCGGTCGGATTGTCGCCGAAGAACGAGAGCTTCTCCCATTTGCCGACAACGAACTGCAGGATCTCCTCATCGGATGGCTCCGCGCCGAAGACGATGCGGGCGACGCCGTATCTGCCGTTCTCGACATGCTCCGCCAGCCCGACCCAGAATTGGCCGTCGTGATATACGGTCAGGGTGGACGACACGCTGATCTGCATGGTTGGTTCCTCCTTTATGTAGATGACCATGCAGAGAAGGGACAACCAAGGAGGCAGGTTACTGATGCGGATATCCGCACGCCCACGACTACCCGACGGGGACTGTGTTTTCATCTCTGATGTCCGCATTGTAGCACGCGCGGATTTACGATGTTGATCGCCGGCGCCTAGACAGAGATGAAGGCGGTTCGATCTAGGTCAAGCCGGTCACTCGTTCATGAAGCGGCCGATTCCCTGAAAATAAAAGGCGCCCACGAGGACACCTACAGGCTATCTTCGAACTACTTGGTTTGGGGCAGACGGAGGAAAAAAATAGGGCAGAATCGCTCTCACGATCCCGCCCCGCAAACCCGAGGGTTTCTAACCGGCTCCATTATTCCGGGCTTCTCAGTTCTGTCATTGACCCAGGTATCACCCGTCTCCTATAGCGAGTGAATATAAAAATAGGGCAGAGTCGCTTGCGCAAGTCCGCCCCTAAAACCGTGAAGGTTTTGCTATCTGCAGGCTATTCTACCAACCCGAGCGATTCTGTCAACCTGCGAAGGAACTCGAGCGCGGAGCGAGCTGCGGCGTCGGGGCCCTTGTCGGGCAGCGCCTCGGTTTCGCCGTCGGCCCTGGCGAACATCTCGGCGAGCTCGGATGCGGCGCGCGAGCGCGAGGAGCCCTCGGGTACCAAGCCGGAGTGCGCCACGAGCACGGTCGCGACCTCCTGCATGGCCGTATTCCCCATCCACTTCCTCCTGGTCGCCTTGGGAATTTCCACAGCGGCGACCCTTCGGGAGACGCCGCTGGACGCCGAGCCCCGGGCGGCGCCCCTCTCGGCGAAGCAGTTGATCAGGCACGAGCCGTGCGCGGCGCAGTTGCGGACGGACTTCACGCGCTTGAGGTCGTAGTGGGAGGCCTCGAGGCGCCTGTCGCCCCATCGCCTGGCGCAGAAGCGCACGAAGTCGATGAGGGTGCCGAACGAGGTGAGCTCAAGGAAGGCCCAGGCAGGCATGTCGCCGGAGTACTTCGCGAAGAGGCTCGAGCTGTAGGGGCTGCGGCCGCTCATCTTGAGCTCGCGCAGGCGGTACTCCCTGTTTGCAGTGGTAAGCGATGCCATGTAGTCGGCCACGATGGCGTAGCCGTCCTCTCCGCGGTCCTCCATCTCGCGAAGCAGTGTCACCTTCTGGAAGTGCTCGATGTCGAGCGTCATGCCGAGCAGGGCGTGGCGCAGCTCCTGGTCGAGCGCCGCGAGCAGGCGCAGCTGGCCGAAGTCGAGGTCTACGTAGCGGCCGTCGCGCGGGCCTCCCTCGTATTTCGAGAAGAGTTTGCGGTAGGATGCGAGCTTGAAGAAGTTGCACTTGTCGCGCAGGTAGTCCGCGGTCTCTTCCTCGGAACACAGCTCGAAGGCTACGCCCTTCTGCTTGAGGTGCTCAATCTGCTGCTCGATCGTGAGGATCGGCTTCCTATCGTGGGGTTCGGCCATGCTCGGTCTCCTGTCATAAAAAGTATTGCCTATTTTACCAGCATGTTCTCGACATTCGATGGAGGCCTCATCGTCGACTCATGGGCAAGCCGCCTGATACGACTCCCTTTCCCTGTCAGCAGCGCAGTCGCCTGACCTGCGGCTTTGGAATCGCGTTGGAAGCCGCCCGCGACCAATCATTTGCAGTTGTTGCGAGTGGCTTGCGCGTGATGCTGCGGTTGAGTTTCAGAAACGGGCGATTCCGCCCAATCGGGCACCCGAATCACGGCCGGAAGCTCCTTTGGGACAAAAACAAAAACTCAATGCCCTGAGTTTGAAAAAAAGTTTTTGAGGTTGTCCCAACTTTTGTCCACGAAGCCGACGAAACGCGGCATCGCGTCATTCGGCGGCACGCGTTCCGTGTCGATGCCGAAAACTGGGTGCAACTGGAATGACGGGACGACAGAACCGAAGCCATCGAGTGGGAATAGAAAATACCTTAGTTATGGGGGTATAAATTGGATTTCCTTTAGGATGCACCCCCATAACTATATGAATTGACCTGCTGACTCCAATGAAGATTGGTGGGTAACTGCCAGGGGTGGCGGCCCAGCGAGTGTTGTTTTGCGAGCTATGCGCATTGAAAGCGACCTTTCGTGGTATAAACTACTTGCCGGAAGCCGCGGCTTTCAGAGTACGGCTTACGTGTACGTTTAACCTCCGTGGGCGACGGGGTGCCGCAAGGCGTAGAATATCGCCCACCTGTAGGGGCCTGCAGCGATGCGGGCCCCGCTTCGTATGAAGGGGGCGTAACCGATGAAGATCGTATCCATCTCCCAGGACTTCTTCGACCTCGTCGAGGGCGACCGCGAGCTCATGCTTAAGCACAATCTCCCCTGCATCGTGGTGGTGAGGCTGCGTTTCCGCGGGAAGCGCAGGGACTTCGCCGTGCCGCTGCATTCCAACATCGCCCCCAACGTGCCCAAAGACCAGTACTTTGCGTTGCCACCCCGCCCCACGACGCGCCCCGGCTGTCGCCACGGCATCCACTACATCAAGATGTTCCCCATAACCAAGTCCTACCAGCGTCGCTTCAGGACCGAGGGCTCGGCCTACTACGAGACGCTCCAGCGCATCATCGACGGCAACACCAAGCGCATTGTCTCCGAGTGCCAGGCGTACCTCGACCGCTACGAGCGCGAGGGAAGGCCCCGCTTCGCCGTCGACATCGACCGCATCGTGGGCCTGCTGGAGGGCGAGAAGTAGGGCACCTCGGCTCAATCCCGAGCCATGCGGAACCGCTTCACATTTTTGAACGCCGCGCGCCCCAAATACCCGAGAAACAGGCTATGAGGTGCGGCGGCGCACTCGTGCCTGCGCGCAGCCATCTCCATCAGCGTCTACGGTGCGCTACAACATCGCGGGCAAACCGCCTGACAAGCCGAGCTTTCTGATCGTTCCGTCTATGAGCTACGTTGCCGTGCGGGGCAAGGGCGATCCCAATGCCGAAGGCGGCGCGTAGCAGAACGCGTTGCCGATGCCCTATGGCGTCGCCTATACCATCAAGATGTCGAAAAACGGCCCGCGAGAGATCGAAGGCTATTTCGACTTCGTCGTGCCTCCGCTCGAGGGCTTCTGGTGGCAAGACCACACCGATGGCGGGATCGATTACGCGCGGAAGGACGACTTCAACCTCATCTCATGCATCCGCCTGCCCGATTTCGTCACTCGCGAGGACTTCGACTGGGCCGTCTCGGAAGCCGCTGCCAAGAAGAAGCTGGACTTCTCGTCGGTCGAGCTGCTGAGGGTCGACGAGGGTCTTTGCATTCAGCGCATGCATACCGGGCCTTACAACGACGAACCGGCGACCATAGACGCCATGCGCACATTTGCAGCGGAACGGGGCTACGCCCCCGACTTCTCCGAAGCCTGTCTGCATCACGAGATTTACCTCTCCGACCCGCGCAAGTGCGCGCCGGAGAAGCTCAAGACCGTGATCCGTCATCCCATAAAGTTGATTTAGCGAAGCGAGTGACGCCGATCGCTTCGGCTTTTGGGCGCTCGCCGTGGCGTGGGCGGCAGCGGGACGTGCCCTGCGACCGGTGGCGGAGGCCGAGGCGCGGGAGCGCGCGTTCGTTTGCACCGCCTCGCACGACCTCGTCACCCCGCTCATGGCGGTGACCGCGAACTACGACGTGCTTGAAGCGGAGGCATCCGATCAGACCGGCCTTGCGTCCTGGGTCGCCAACATCCGTGCAGCGGCGGACGAGATGGCGACTCGCATTGCTGACATGCTCATGCACATGGGCGGCGACTAGCCAGGGCGAGCCCTGCAACGGGCATTATTATCCGGGAAGCGTTTGATTGCGAGACACGCCGGTGTGAGGGCCTGAGTCGTCAGGCCCCGCACAGGGGGACCGCGATGGTGGCCACCGCGCCGCCCGAGGGGCTGTTGGCGAGCGAGACGGAACCCCCATGGGCGCTCGCGGCCTCGGAGGCGGCGTGGAGGCCAGATGCACTCCAATGTCAGGGAGATGAAGACCGTGGCGAGGACGCTCAGGAAGGAGCGGGAGGGCATCCTGAACTGGTGGAAGAGGGGCTCCACAAACTCGTTCCTGGAAGGGCTGAACCCCGTCGTCCAGTCGGTCCGCAGCGCTGCAAGGGGCTTCAGGAGCATCGCCTATTTCAGGACGATAATCTTCCTCCGGCTGGGCCGCCTGGACTTCACGGCCCAGAAGAAGCTGACATGCGCTACCCACTAGAAACGTCGAAGAGCCCATTTTTGGCCTTCGGTGGCAAATACGAGCGCTTGCCATAAAAATGAGCGACGTCTCTACCTGCAGCTTGCCAAAATCGACCTCCGATGGCAATGGTAAAAGTGTCATCGGAGGCCTGTTTTGGCGTTGGTTTTTGCCACTGGAGGTCGATTTTGGTTTTTAGGCGCCATCGGAGGCCGTTTTTGGCGCGGAGCCGGGCTTCTGCCTGTGTACGTGCGCGGGCACTGCGGGCTTTATCGCCTCCAGGAGCGGGCGATTTCCTGGTAGCGGTGCGCAGCGAGGCTGCCACGTTGCCAGATCAGGCGAAAGTCGTGCTCGACAAAGAAGTCGCTTGGGGTGATGTCGCGCAGCTCGCCCTGATCGAGCTCGCGCTCAACCGCTGCGCGGTACAAAAACGTAATGCCAGTCCCCGCCCGGACGCACAGCTTGATGGCGGGGATGCTGGCGACCTCGAACGTGCCTGCGAAGTCGTCAAGATCGAGGTCGCGCGCGGCGAGGTGCTTCTCTAGGATCTCGCGCGTGCCCGACCCCGCTTCGCGTAGGATGAGCCTGCGGTCGAGTAGGCTGGCCATGGATACCGGCTTATAGGACGCGTCGAACTCATCTGCGCTCCCAACAGCTACATAGCGCTCGCGCGATACCGGGGCGGAGTCGAAGAGGGCCCTGTTAAAGGATCCTTCTACCAAGGCGAAATCAATAGTACCGGCCTCCAGGCCTTCCACAAGCTCCTGCGTGTTGCCAACGCTCATCTGCACCATCTCGTCGGGATGTTTTGCCATATGGCGGGCGAGTACGCGGGGAATCCAATAGTCGCAGATGGTGCGCGTGCAGCCAAAACGCAGGGGAGCCTTGGCGGGCTGCTCCAGCGTTAGGGCTTTCGCTTGCGCCTTGAGCCTCGTCTCATCGTTCTCCATTGTTTCGAGCGCTCGAAACAGCATCGCCCCCGCTTGCGTGAGCTCGCCGCGCCGGCCGCCCTTGTGGAAGAGGGCGCACCCGTAATGCGCCTCGAGCTGCCGGATATGCTGCGATACGGCGGGCTGGGTGATATGGAGCTCCGCTGCCGCCTGCGTGAAGCTGCCCAGCCTGCAGACCGTCAAGAACGTATGGGTGCGGTAATCCAGCACGTTGACTCCTATGCTCAAGAATCATCTATAACATCGTCCATATATAACAAATACTTATAGAGTGATAACCAATAGGGTGAAAAGAATTATAAGCCAAGGTAGTACTATCGCTATGCATTCAATCTTGGCTGTTTGCCGAGAGAGATTTGGGTTTATGTCGTAGGCGGCGGAGCGGTTCCGCGCATGCAGGGACGGCGCGTATAGAGAGGAAGAAGATATGGCGGAAAGAACGTGGGACAAGGTTCAAGATAGCTGGAGGGGCGTGGCGCTATGCCTGCTTATCGCTCTGCCGGCATGGTTTTTGGGCAAGCGCTTCGACGTGATCGGCGGGCCGGTCTTCGCCATCCTCATCGGTATGGTGCTGGCGCTGTTTATTAAGGACGACGCGGCGTTGCCGTTTGCGCCCGGTATCAAGTTCACCTCTAAGAAGATCTTGCAGTACGCGGTTATCCTGTTGGGCTTTGGCCTCAACCTTTCCCAGATCGCGCGCGTGGGCGCCCGTTCGCTGCCCATTATCGTGGCGACTATCACCACGTCGCTGGTGATTTCTTTCGCCCTGCATCGCGCCCTCAAGATCCCCACCAAGATTTCCACTCTGGTGGGCGTGGGGTCGTCAATCTGCGGCGGCTCGGCAATCGCGGCGACCGCTCCGGTTATCGATGCGGACGATGAGGAGATCGCGCAGGCCATCAGCGTCATCTTCTTGTTCAACATCATCGCCGCGCTTATTTTCCCGGCTCTTGGCGGCATGCTTGGCCTTTCAAACGAGGGCTTTGGCCTGTTTGCCGGCACCGCCGTCAACGACACCTCGTCCGTAACCGCCGCCGCTGCCGCGTGGGACGGCATACACCCTGGCGCCAATACGTTGGACGAGGCGACCATTGTGAAGCTCACCCGCACGCTCGCCATCATCCCCATCACGCTGGCGCTGGCATTTTGGCAGGTTCACAAGGCCAAGCGCGCCGCCGCGAACGGCGAGGGCGGCGAAGCTGCGGGCACGTTCGATATCAAGAAGATCTTCCCCTTCTTTATCCTCTTCTTTGTGCTTGCCAGCGTGATCACCACGGTCTTCGCGCTACCTGCGGGCGTGACCGCGCCCATAAAGGAGCTCTCCAAGTTCTTCATTGTTATGGCTATGGCGGCGATTGGTTTCAACACCAATATAGTCAAGCTGGTTAAGACGGGCGGCAAACCCATCTTTATGGGTCTGTGCTGCTGGATCGGCATCGCTCTGGTGAGCCTGGGCATGCAGCATCTGCTTGGCATTTGGTAGGCTATTGTCTTTAAAAGGAAAAAAGCATCGCGCGTTCTGCGCCTCGAAATCTCAGAAGGGGTTTCGAGGCGTTTTTTAGGGCGGCGGATTAGCATTCTGAGTGCAACGGCATGGGGCCTGCTCACGAGCGTGGCGCACTCCCGGGGGCTACGATGTTGGCTGTCTAGGTCAACGTCGGAGCGAGGGGACATGCGCCGCTACAGGCATCTTAGCGCCGAGGAGCGCGACAGGATAGCGGAGATGCACGCGAGGCATGAGGGGGTCTCGGCTATCGCCGCTGCGATAGGCAGGAACAAGTCCACGGTGAGCAGGGAGATCGCCAGGAACGGCCGGAACGGGCGCTACGGGGCCATCGCCGCCCAGTCGCGCTCCGACGCCCGCCGCAAGGCCTGCAGGCCCCGCAAGAGGCTCTCCGACCCGGCCCTCGCGGCCGAGGTGCGCAGGCGCATCGTCGACGACCGCCGGTCGCCCGAGCAGATAGACGGCAGGTCCCGCCTCGAGCGCGGCGGGCGCTGCGTCGTGAGCTTCTCCACCATCTACCGTGCCGTGAACGCCGGCGAGCCCGCCTATTCCGAAGGGGGCATACGGGCGGTATCCGCCCGCTATGATTCTCGTAGTTCATCTTGACCACGGGTTCATTTTAAGTAAGCAGTGCAGCTATGAGCTGAGGATAAAGCGCCACAGTGTGCCCCGCGCTCTCGACTTCTCGGTAGAAACGTGAGCCTTTGGTCAATGCATCTCAAGATTGAGCGATGGTTCCGCTTTTGATTTGGTGGCATGACGGAGTGCGACGGCATGGCATTGTCGCATCGCTGTGCTGTCGCAGCGCCAGACGTCTTCGTGGCCGCCGTTCAGCCCTCGTCGAGCTCCTTCAGCCGGAAGAGGCAGCGGTCCAGAAACCCGCTCCTGGCTTGCGCGGCAAGGAGTCCGTCGCAGAAGCGGTCGCCACGAACGCACCACGTGATGCATGCACGTATCAGGTCAATGTCCCCATGGTCGATGTCGCAGCTGTCTATGCCTTCCGAGGTGTCGATGCCATGGCGTTCAAGCGTCTCGAAGTAGCTGGTGTCCGCGAACCCGTCCAGTTCATAGAAATCGTCGACGAAATCCTCGAGTCCGAGCGTCCCGCCCCCAAGCTCGACATTCATGTTTCTGTCCTCCAGCTTGCCAGCGTGCTTGGTTAGTCTTTCGAACATGTTCGCTCCTTAGCTCAAAAGTCCGTTGTCGCCCAGGTAGTCCACGAAGGCATCGATGATCTGAGCCGTGCGAGTCGCGATGTCTATTTCGGTGAAGTCTCCCATGACTTGTGTCAGGCGCTTGAGTTCCGCGATCTTTGTTCCGGCTTTGCGCTTGCCATTGCCGTCGGTGTATCCCTCATAGTACTTGCGTTTATCGCAGAATCTGTAGTCGGCCGCGCGGATGTTTACACGCTTCTCGAGCAGCGCCTTGTTACCCAGCGCCTCCAGGTTGGATTGGTCGACGAGCGGGTCTACCTCGTTGCGCTTCTTGGCATAGATGTGCTCAATTTCGAGCGTAGTGTCTAGGTCCATGAGTGGTTGATCTGGGTCTGCGTACGCCCACCAAGTGAGCATGGACTTCGTTACAGGCCTGCCGTTGGTGAACACGTAGGTTCGGAATCGCTCAGCAATATTTGCGCGATTGAAGTGGTGGTTGGGAAACTCCACCGGGCGGTGCTCCACGATGTTGATCATCTCGGGATACACTGGCGAACGCAGCGCATTTACGCCGGGACGCTCAATGGCGTAGGCGAGAACGAATGCCGTGATCTTGTTTAGAAAGCCGTAGAGTGCCTCGTCATCGAGGACACTTTTGCTGTCGCGGTTGGCAAGGAACCAGACGCTTAGCAGATAGGTCCACATGCCGTTGGGGGCGTAGTTCAGCACGAAGAGCCTGCGGAGCACGCGCTCGCTGAACCCTTCCTGCGCGTCGACGCGTTTCCAGAAGCCGAGCAGCGCCTCGAGATCGTCGAGCGTGGCGTCCTCCTTGAGCATGGCGTAGCCATCGGCACCGAAGAAGTCGCGCAACGATGCGGTGGTCGTGTCGCGGATGCCTTTCTTCGCGCGGCGGTAGTACATATAGCGCGTAAATAGCTCATCGGTTGGTGTACCGCGCATGGGCCGGAAGATAGCGTTCGCTCCCTCCTCGAGCGCCTTCCAGCGACGGATGAACTCGTCCTTGCGCCCCGTGTCGGAATAATGCTTGTAGAACTGGCTTTTGAAGATGTCGGCATCCGAGAGAGGCAGCCCTCGGTCGTTTAGAGTCGAGAAGATGCGTAGCGCGGTGTCCTGCGACTCCGCTTCAATGGGTAACAGTATCACATTGTTGATGACGCGTGTGGCCATGTAGACGGTGTAGGTGGGCCACTCGCTCACCAGTTGTTCAATTTTCCTCTGGAAGAAAGCGAAGTTGCGGGCATAAGCGCTCTTCCAGCCATCGCCTACGTTGCCCTCTCGTAAAATCTCGAGGAATTCATTCTTGTCGTTGTCCGATGCAACCTCGGAGTCGATCTTGAGGCGCTCCATGTCGGGCTCGTCGAACTCGTCGGTTTTCCATACACAACGGGCGATTGCCTCGCGCATCTTCACAGACTGCTTATCCTTCATGTTGGTGAACTTGTCGTAGAACGCGCGGAGCAGCAGCATGATGGTGGTGAGGCGCTGCTGGCCGTCAATGATCTCAAGTTGGCCAGAGAGGTTCTTAAAGGTGACGATGGGCCCTAGAAAGTATTCGTCGTTTTCGCTGTCGAAACGCTCGTAGTCATCGCCTGGAAAAGCGAACGAGAACAGGTCATCCCACAGCGTTGCGCATTCATCCTCGCCCCAGGCGTAGGGCCTCTGGTAGTCGGGGATGAGGAAGTCTGATCGCTTATCGGTGAGAAGATCGCGAATCGATCGCTGGTCGATGTTGAGCTTGGACATGAGCTGTACCTTCCGCGCAGGAACAATCAAGATGACACGGATTATATCGCCGAAGTCGTCATTCGCTCCATTGCTGAGAGTTATTGAATCTAGCAACCTCTGGCCAACCCTTACGGTTTCATGTCGTGATCCATATCGGCGCTGATCAATGCCCGTGATGCTTCTGCTTGCACCTTCTTTGGAGGGCACGAACGAGAGATGCGGTCTACAGACGACTGAATAGCTCCATTCGTTTTGGTTACAAGAAAACATGCCGCGCGCCTGCAGCATGAAGGAGAGGGAATCCTATGAAAATCGTTGTATTGAGTGGTAGCCCGCGCAAGGGCGCCAATACCGACACCATGGTCGAGGCGTTTGCCGAGATCGCGCGCGAGGGCGGCCATGCGGTCGAGGTCGTCCGCGTTGCCAGCAAGAAGATTGCTGGTTGCCTGGGATGCCAGTACTGCTTTGCCCATGAGGGCACCTGCGTGCAGAAGGACGACATGGCCAGCGTGATTGAGTCGCTGAAAGACGCCGACATGGTTGTCTTCGCTTCGCCCATCTACTGGTTTGATATCACTGCACAGGAGAAGGCTGTCATCGACCGCCTGTACGCCTTTGGTGCTACGGGCTTCCCGTTCACCAAGACGGCCCTTTTGCTCGATAGCCACAGCGAGGGCGTCTATGATGCGGCGATCGCTATGTACAAGTCAACCTGCGCGTACTGCAAGTGGGAGGACCAGGGCATTGTCACAATCAGCGGTATGACCGAGCGCGACAGCATGGCATCGTCGCCCAAGTTGGAAGAGGTGCGAGAGCTCGCTCGCAAGCTCGCCTAAGGACGAGAAGAACGCATGGCAATCAGCGTTGGTGGAAATGCTTGCTATCCTTACCAAGAGGAATGCTGATTGCCATGCAACGATGCTCCAGCGGACAATTCCGGTGTGCTAAAACGCCTTCTCGTTCAAGAATTCCCTGAACGCGGGGATGTCGAAGCCGACGAGGCCACGTCCACGTTCCCCGATAACGCCGTCCTCGAGGAGGCGGCGTTTGTATTGACTTGCATAGTTGCTGGCGACGCCCATACGCTTGGCAATTTCTGAGACCCTGCTGGGGCCAGAATCGGGCAGAAGACTGTGAGTGAAAAGCGGGAGTAGCGCTCCCGATTTTGACCAATTAACGTTTGTACGAGATAATAGACTCCATAACGGGAGGCGATTGTATGTACATCGAGCGCGAAATTGAACAGACGATAGATTCGATGCTGGGACAGGGAAAAGTTGTCTTGGTGACCGGAGCGCGCCAAGTTGGGAAGACGACGGTTCTCAAGCAACATCTAGGCGACCGATTCGACTATGTTTCGATGGAGAACCCGCGGGATTATCTTCTTGCAAAAGAGGACGCCGCCCTGTTTTTCGAGTCTCATGATCTGCCGATCATCATTGATGAGATTCAGCGAGTGCCTGAGCTTTTTTCTCCGGTGAAGTGGGTTGTCGATCAATCAGAGGAGAAGGGCCGAATCGTCCTCACGGGATCCCAGACATATCACCTTATGAAAGGGGTGAGCGAATCCTTGGCGGGGAGGATTAGAATTCTGGAGATGCCCTCTTTAAGCTTGCGCGAACTCGTTGGTGGTCCCCAGGGCCCTCGTCCGTATATCCCCAAAAAGGTTTCCTTGGCCTCTAAGATGTCTTCGGGAAATATTTGGAACATCATCCATAGGGGTTCGATGCCCGAACTGCAAGACCCAACTATCGATTGGGACTCCTATTATTCCGACTACGTTGCCGCATATCTCGAACGCGATGTTCGCGATCTTGTAAACGTAAAGGATGAGGCGAAGTTCTACAGCTTTATGGTCGCGTGCGCAGCGAGAACGGGGCAACTGTTAAATGCCACCGATATTGGAAACACCGTTGACGTCGACCGTAAGACGGTGAAGGCTTGGCTCTCGGTTTTGCAGGCGTCGAACATCGTTCGGATTGTCGAGCCCTTTTGGCCTAATGTCGATAAGCGTCTGACCAAGACCCCTAAGATATTCTTTATGGATACAGGTCTTGTTTGTCATCTAACGAGGTGGATAACGCCGGAGCAATTGCGCAATGGGGCCGCGGCGGGGCATATATTTGAGACGTTCGTTGTCTCGGAAATTTTGAAGAGCTTTATGAACACGGGGAAGAGCCTTCGCGACGTATGGTTCTATCGAGACCAAAAGAAGCGCGAAATTGATTTGCTCATCCAAGAGGGCCATATTCTCCATCCCGTCGAGGTGAAGATGTCGGCCACGGTGGGCAAAGATGCGGTGAAGAATTTTTCCTGTCTCGAGGGTCTGACCGGCTATGAAATTGGGTTTGGACACGTTGTCTGCCAAACCCCGGATCCATACCTTATTACCAAGGATGTCCAAGCGATTCCCGTGTGGGGCATATGATATACGTTGCAACGAGCGGGGCCCGGAGCACGATGTTGCTGCGTTCCGGGCCCCACCGTTTTAAGAGCTTATGGCGGTTCTGCCGTTGTTTTAGTCAAACAGGCTCGGCATGTCGTTTTCCTTCATGAGGGCACCGGCAGAGGGGAGGCTCTGCGCAGTGAACTTTTCGGCCGAGACACCGGCACCAAGAATCTCTTCGGTCGTGCCGACGGTGGTGACCGAGCGGCCCTTCTTGGCCGTGAAAGCCTGGACGCCCTGCGTGTTGGTGGTCGTCTTGGTCTTAAGCAGCGACGTGTTGAAGTTCATCAAACGATAGTCGCTCGAGACCAGCGCGATGTCGCGGTCTTCCTTGAGTACCTGCGCATACAGCAGCTTACTGCCGCCGTAGATGGCGTTCTTAAGGCGCTTGCGGTTGGTCTTGGTGACGTATCCGGCAAGTGCGACGCGCACCACGCGGCCGTTTTCAAAGACGAACAGCGCGTCGGCCTTGTAGTCCTCGGGGTCGATGACCCAGATGACACTCTCGTCGGGTTCCATCTCAAGATCGGTCGGCAGGTATGAGCCCAGCTGGGCCGACTTGGTATCCTCAAACGCCGCAACCTTGCACTTGTATACCTGGCTCTTGTTGGTAAAGACCAGCAGCTCGTGAGTGTTGGAGGACGGGAACTCGATAAAGGGTTTGTCGCCGTCCTTGTACTTGAGTGTGGTCGCCTTCTTGAGCACGCGGTCCGTCATCTTCTTAAGGTAGCCATCGCGCGAGAGCATGATAGTGACCGGGTACTCCTCGACCTCGGGCTCCAAGCTTACTTCGATAACCTCATGGGGCTCGATCCTGCCCGTGCGGCGCGGCATCACGTACTTCTTGTTGACCGCGGCCAGCTCGTCGCTGATGACCTTCTTGATGTTCTCCTCGCTGGAGAGGATCTCCTCGAGCTCGGTAATCTCGCCCTCGAGTTTTGCGATGTCCTTGGTGCGGTTGAGGATGTACTCCTCGTTGATGTTGCGGAGCTTAAGCTCGGCAACAAACTCGGCCTGGGTCTCGTCGATGTCGAAACCCTTCATAAGGTTGGGCACGACCTCGGCCTCAAGCTTGGTGCCGCGAATGATGGCGATGGCCTTGTCGATGTCGAGCAGGATCGCCTCGAGGCCGTGCAGCAGGTGCAGGCGCTCGGACTTTTTGCCCAGGTCAAAGTTAATGCGGCGACGCGTGGACTGAATGCGCCATGCGACCCATTCGTGCAGGATCTGGCGCACGCCCATAACGCGGGGGTAGCCGTCGACCAGCACGTTGAAGTTGCATGAGAACGAGTCCTGCAGCGTGGTTGAGCGGTAGAGCTTGGCCATGAGCTTATCGGGGTCGACACCGCGCTTAAGGTCGATTGCGATGCGCAGGCCCGAAAGGTCGGTCTCGTCGCGGATGTCGGCGATCTCTTTGACTTTGCCCTCTTTGGAGAGCTTGACGATGCGCTCGATGATGACATCGGTCTTGGTGGTGTAGGGGATCTCGTAGACCTCGACGATGCGCTCTTCGGGAATCCAGCGCCAGCGGGAGCGAATCTGGAAGCTGCCAAGGCCGGTCTCGACGATCTTCTCCATCTCCTCGCGGCGGTAGATGATCTCGCCGCCGGTCGAGAAGTCGGGCATGGGCATGTACTCGAGCAGGTCGCAGTCGGGATCCTGCAGGTAGTGCATCGTGGCAGTGCAGACCTCGTTGAGGTTGAAGCCGCAGATGTCGGATGCCATGGCGACGCCGATGCCCTTATTGGCCGAGACGAGGATGTTGGGGAACGTGGTGGGCAGCAGGCGCGGCTCCTTCATGGCGCCGTCGTAGCTGTCGACGAAGTCGACCGGGTCCTTGTCGATGTCCTTGAAGATCTCGGCGCTGATGGGGGAGAGCTTGGCCTCGGTATAACGTGAGGCGGCATAGCTCAGGTCGCCCGAATAGTACTTGCCAAAGTTGCCCTTCGACTCAACGAACGGCGCGAGCAGTGCCTCGTTGCCGGTGGCCAGGCGCACCATCGTCTCGTAGATTGCGGCGTCGCCATGCGGGTTGAGCTTCATGGTCTGGCCCACGATGTTGGCGCTCTTCTGGCGCTCGCCCTTGAGCAGGCCCATCTTGTACATGGTGTAGAGTAGCTTGCGGTGCGAGGGCTTAAAGCCATCGATCTCGGGGAACGCACGCGACACGTTAACGCTCATGGCGTAGGGCATGTAGTTGACCTCGAGCGTCTGCGTGATCGGCTGGTCGGTGACCTCGGAGTGCAGGCCGATGACGTTCTCGGCGTTGACCTGCTTTTTCTTTGGCTGGTTCTTCGTTTTCTTCTTTGCCACGATTTCCTCTTGAACTATTTGTGGGCCGTCGTTATTGATTTGCTGCTACTGCAGATCTAGCTGGTCCAGGTATTCCTTGCCGTGCTCGGAGATATGGCGCTTACGGCCCGCCTCGTCGTTGCCCAGCAACAGGTTGAACATGGTTTCCATCTTGGTGACGTCCTCGGACTCCACCTTGATCAGGCGGCGCGTTTCGGGGTTCATGGTGGTGAGCCACATCATGTCCGGATCGTTTTCACCAAGACCCTTGGAGCGGTTGATGGAACACTTCTGGTCGCCAATCTCTTTGAGGATGCCGTTTTTCTCGAGTTCGGTGTAGGCAAAGTAGGTTTTCTCTTTGCAGTTGATCTCGTAGAGCGGCGACTCGGCGATATACACGTACCCCTCGTCGATAAGCGTGGGCACCAGGCGGTAGAGCATGGTGAGCACGAGCGTGCGGATGTGATAACCGTCGACGTCGGCATCCGTACAGATGATGACCTTGTTCCAGTTGAGGTTGTCCAAGTCGAAGGCACCAAGGTTCTTGATGCGCTTGTCCTTGATCTCCACGCCGCAGCCCAGCACGCGCATGAGGTCCATGATGATGTCGGACTTAAAGATGCGCGGATAATCCTCCTTCAGGCAGTTGAGGATTTTGCCTCGGACGGGCATAACGCCCTGGAACTCGGCATCGCGCGACGTGCGGATGGCGCCTGCTGCCGAGTCGCCCTCTACGATGTAGATCTCGCGACGGTTCTTGTCCTTGGAACGGCAGTCGATGAACTTCTGCACACGATTGGCCATGTCGGTTTTCTGCTGCAGATTGGTCTTAATGCTCAGGCGCGTCTTTTCGGCGTTCTCGCGCGAGCGCTTGTTGATGAGCACCTGCTCTATGATCTTGTTGGCGGCGTCTTTGTTCTCGATCAAGTAGGTCGAGAGGCGCTCCTTAAAGAATGCCGTCATGGCCTGCTGGATAAAGCGGTTATTGATGGCCTTCTTGGTCTGGTTTTCGTAGGACGTCTGAGTGGAGAAGCAGTTGGTCACCAGTACCAGACAGTCCTGAACGTCTTGCCACTTAATGCCGCTCTCGTTTTTGTTGTACTTGCCTTGGCCCTTAATGTAGGCATCGATGGCGCTGGTCAGAGCACTGCGCGCGGCCTTCTCGGGCGAGCCGCCGTTCTCGAGCCATGATGAGTTGTGGTAGTACTCCTGCATCGTGAGGGTGCGCGAGAAGCACATGCACGCGGTGATCTTAACGTTGTAGTCGGGCAGGTCCTCGCGATCGCGACCGCGGCGGTCGGCCTCGATAAAGAAGGGCTCGGTAAGGTAGTCGGTACCGACCTTCTCGAGCACGTAGTCCTCGATGCCCTTGGGATAGCAAAAATCCTCTTCGGAAAACTCGCCATCGTCACCCTCAATGCGCAGGCGGAAGGTCACGTTGGCGTTGACCACGGCCTGGCGGCGCATGGTCTCGCGATACCAGTCGTGAGGGATGCTAATCGAGGTAAAGACCTCAAGGTCGGGGCGCCACTTGATAGTGGTGCCGGTGCGGTTCTCGTCGCTGGGCTCAATCTCGAGTGCCTTCTTCTTGGCGCCGACAACCTTGCCCTTCTTAAAGTGCAGGGAGTACTTGTTGCCGTCGCGCCAGACGGTGACGTCCATGTACTCGGAGGCGTACTGGGTCGCGCACGAGCCCAGGCCGTTGGTGCCGAGCGAGAAGTCGTAGTCGCCGCCCTGGTTGTTGTTGTACTTGCCGCCGGCGTAGAGCTCGCAAAAGACGAGCTCCCAGTTAAAGCGCTTCTCGGAGGGGTTCCAGTCGAGCGGGCAGCCACGGCCGTTGTCCTCTACCTGAATAGAGCCATCGCGAAAAGCGGTGAGGGTGATGAGCTTGCCGTAGCCCTGGCGCGCCTCGTCAACGGCGTTGGACAGGATCTCGAAGGCGGCATGCGCACAACCGTCGAGTCCGTCCGAGCCAAAGATGACGGCGGGGCGCAGGCGTACGCGCTCCTCGTCCTTGAGCTGGCGGATACTGTCGTTACCATAGTTTGCGGTGTTTTTTGCCATACTCGCTCTCTCGGTGTTCCTTTGCTGCGTTTAAGTCATATAGATAGTCAAAGTAGCATAGCCCAGCCCACAGACGATTCCACCCAACACGAAATCCATCGAACAATCGTTCGTGGTATATTGATTGATGTTACTTTATTGGGAGAAATAGCTGAATGAAATCAAGAGTTATTTGATTTCATTTAGTAGAATAAGACATATATTAAACGAAAACGAATCAAGAGAGCTTTTATTTAATAGAACGGTGAAGATATGAAGATTATCGAACGTCCTCAATATATGGAAGCGCTTCTTGGCGCTAAGGGAACGCCGGACATCAAGGTTATTACCGGCATTCGTAGGTGCGGCAAATCTGTTCTACTGGAAGCTCTTGCTGATCGCTTTCGTGAGGCCGACCCCGATGCCAATATTATCCGCATCAATTTCAATCTCCTCGAATTCGAGGAACTAACGGATTATCGAGCATTGCATCGCTACGTTGAGGAAGGCTATTGCGAGGGCCTCGATAACATTGTGATGATCGATGAGGTGCAAACCTGCGTTGGGTTCGAAAAAGTGGTCAATAGCCTTCATGCATCGGGAAAATACGATATCTACGTTACTGGCTCCAACGCTTTCTTGCTTTCGAGTGATTTGGCGACGCTTTTTCGCGGGCGGACATATGAGGTTGAAGTATTTCCGTTTTCCTTGCTGGAGTTTTCGACATATCACGAAATTCATAACCCGGACGAAGCGCTTGACCGATATTTGAGAGAGGGCGGAATGCCTGGCTCATATTTGTATCCTAGCGAGCGAGCTCGCTATCGATATATTGCGAACGTGCTAGATGTCTTGGTTTTGCGTGATGTGGAAGAAAAGCATGGGGTTCGTAACAAGGTGCAGCTAGAACGTGCATGCGATTTCCTAATGGTCAATATCGGTAACATATCTTCTGTTAGCGGGATTGTGGCTGCGCTGGATGCTGCCGGAACACGCGTTTCCGTGGCAACGCTCGCCCAGTACCTCGGATATTTATGCCAGGCCTTTGCGTTCTATCGAGTGCGCCGCTATGACGTAGGCGGTAAAAAGTACCTCACTTCGGGTGATAAATACTATTTATCGGATCATGCAATCAGATACGCAAAACTGGGCACTAAAAAGCTCGACTTCGGGCACGTATATGAAAATATGGTCGCCATAGAGCTCCTAAGACGCGGTTGGGAAATCTATGTCGGGGTGCTTTATAAGAAGGAAATCGACTTCGTGGCAATTCGTCGCGATGAGCGAGTGTATATCCAAGTTAGCGATGACATTTCGCGTCAGGAGACTTTTGAACGCGAAGTGGCACCCCTGCTTGCGATACGTGATGCGTATCCCAAAATGGTCATTGCGCGAACAAAGCACGAGGCTGTTGATTATGAGGGGATTAAGGTGGTCGACATCGCCCGATGGCTGATGGGGGAGGGGCCGGATGTCGAATAGCGGACAGTGATAGTTTACGCTCGCGTTTACTCGGACAAAACCGAGTCGGTTTTGTCCGAGTAAGTTTGAATAGCGAATCGAAATTGTTATGTCCACATGGCGATGGCGGACATGGTTTCCATAATGACAGATATAGTTGACATCTTGTGAAGGATGCAATATATTTCTGTCATGTTGCAACGGATATCTGTCCACATTTACGAAAGGAACTCCATGCCGGGCAAAAAGAACCTACGCATGAAGGCGGCACGCGCGGCGGCTGGCCTTTCGCAAGCTGACTTAGCCCAAGCCGTGGGCGTTGCGCGCCAAACCATCGGCCTTATCGAGGCGGGCGGCTACAACCCCACGCTCAATTTGTGCGTGGCAATCTGTAAGGCGCTGCGCGTTACGTTGAACGACTTGTTTTGGGAAGACGAAACCGACGCCGACCCTAATACTCTTTAGGAGTTCACTATGAAATATGAAGATCTGAAAATCGTGCAAAAGTGGCGTGAATATGCCGGCCCAAAGGATGAACGCCTGGAGGCTGAGAACGCGAAGATCTACAAGATTGGTTTCGTGCTGCTTTCGTTTGGCATGTTGATGATCTTTTTCTACCAGTTTATAGCTCGACAGGTTGCGTGGGTTCACAGCGACGCCAGTGAAATGTCGCATGGCTTTGCAACGCCATTCGAGGCAGCCATGTATTTTTGGCTCGTTCTCGTGATGTTGATTTGCGCAGGGCTGCAAACGCGGAAGGGCTATGTCGATACCAATCGTTTTGGGCAAACCGAGCATCTTCCTGTTGGATATTTCCTGCTTGTCAGCGGTCTTAGCGGCGCCGCGTTCGCGCTTGTTATTGCCGCAATGCGCTGTGTCGCTGAGGCGCAGATCGTACCGCTCGAAAGCGTCTTTTGGTTGGCGAACCTGGCCACGGGCGTGTTCTGCGGTGCGACGATTTTCGCGGCCACGTTTGCTGTCCTGTGCGCAACGTTTTTCACGGCGAAAAGACGCCGTGCCAAGCTCGAGGCAGAACTCGACTCCTCAGACGACATTTAATGCGCAATGGGCTGGCTCTGGGTATTCAGAACCAGCCCATTTTGATGTTCGATGAGCCGAGTCGGCGTCTCTCACAATAGTAACTAGGAGCTAGCGAGGCCTATCCGAATTGACCTTATGAGCGGCGTCGGTTTCGAGCGCCGTGCGGCGGGCGCTGTAGGCGACGAGGCCGGCGCCTGCCGCGGCGAGTGCTGCAGCGGCTGCCGTAAGGGGAGCGTTGACATCGCCCGTGCCCGCAAGCGCGCCCACTTTTCCGGAGCGCTTGTTATTGCCGTGGTCCTTGCCACTGCCGGAGCTGCTTCCGCCGGAGCCGCCGCCCTCGTCAGCGCCGCCGCCACTCGAGCCACCATCGCCGTCTGCTGTCATCGGGGCGTCATGAAGCCCTGTCGTATTCGCGCTGTCGCATACGCCGACCTGAACTTCTGAGCGCTCGCATGCCGCGTCGGGTACATGAAGCTCGTGCAGTACGGCGCCCAGCGTCGAGTTTGCGCCCGGTCGAATTTCCTCGAACGTTACGGGATCGAGTGCCACCAGGTCACGCGCCTTCGCATACAGCGTGACGCGTTTGCCCACCTCGTCGCCCCAGCTCTCCGGGATGGCAAAGCTCATGCGGAATTGTGCCGTGCAGCCCGGTGCCAGCACGGCGTTTCCATTGTCGGCAACCAGCGGGTGCGTTGCAAAACGTGTGCCCAGCGTCTCGAGCGCGTACTTCACGTGTGCCATGTCGTTGGCCGAAGCGTCCTCGGCAAGCTCCGGATCGTAGATCGATGCCGTGCGTGCGTTCGCTCCGAATCCGATGGATGCGCTGGAGAACGGCTGGTTGGAACCCTCTCGGTACAGATCGATCGTTCCGGCGGTCAGCAAGGTGTTGCCGTCGTTTCGCACCGTGACCATGAAGGATTCGCCTGCCGCTCCGGGCACCACCGCGCCCGAGGTAGCGACCGCGCCCGTCGGAGTGGCACACGCCACCAAGGGCACTTCGATGCCGTGCAGCTCTGCCTCGCTCTTCTCCACGCTCACAATGTGCGTGGCGAGCGCGGAGAGCATACCACCCGACGTCAAAAATGTCGTTATCTGATCGACGGGATGGTCCAGTTCGCACATCACGAACGGCTCCGTGAACAGATCGCCTGCCAAGGTGCTGGCGAAGATGCGGAAGTGCTTGCCCATCACTGCTACCGGGTTGCCTTCTTCGTCGTAGGTTTGTCCCACCTTGCCATCGGTGTTCTCTACATAGAGCACGCACCTGCCGTTGTTGCTCACGCTAAACGATGCCGGGCCACAGCCTGCGGCGCCCACGGGCTGCGTTGCAAATGCCGATGCGCCTCGCGTCCAAGTAATATGCTGCAGTTGCTCGTTGACGGTTGCCAAAAAGCCCGAATGTTGTGGCCACGGCACCGCACAGGATACCGTGGCGTCTGGTGACATAACGTCCCAGGCAGCAATGGACTGGCCGATCACGGCGTACGATGCGCAGCCGCAACCGTCTGCGGTCTCGTACGCAACGGGCACCACCATTTTGCCGTTGATATTTTCGGGTGCGCCCAGCTCGATGCTCGACGGTGCTTGCGGAAAGCGGAGAACTTGGCGGAACGTCAGGCTGTCGCCCGAAACGTCCGACCACAGGGTAAAGCACTCCAGCGCAACCTCAGCCTCGCTGCCGAGCGCCTTTTCTGCGGTGGTTCCGTGGCGGTGGAGGTAGGCACCCGACAGGCGCCCGTCGACCACCGTCTTGCCCACCGTGATACGCGGGCACTGCAGGCAATGGTAGCCATCCTCTTGCAGGCGGCCGCGCGAGATGCTGCGCCATGACGTATGCGACACCACGCGGGTCTCGTCATTACTTATGCGCAGGCGCACAACGGACAGTATGCCGGCTGTGCTTGCCGTATCGAAAAGGGTGTTGTCGCCGGCGGGGCGCTCGCCCGAGACCAGCAGCACGTAGGCGTCCCGGTTTCCTCTACCGTCCGTATATTTCACCACGTCGAAGTCGTAATCGTATATGCTGTCGCGCTCCACGTCGTTCTCGCCAAACCCAAGGGGAAAGTCCACGGGCGTGGGAGCGGACCACGTGCCGTTTGCCTTTGTGTGCACCACCAGGCGCGAGCGGCCATTGTCGCCGTAGCGCACCGAGGCGATGCGGAATAGACACTCCACGCCGGCAATCATCATTAGCCTCATGTGGGCTTCGCTGAGCACGCCGGAAAACAGTACGTTGTCGCTTGAGGGTTTTATGCCGCCACGCTCGTCCTCTGACACGCCGGCAGAATTGGCGTTGGGGTCCGCAACGGCGTTCGTTGCCTGACCGATATAGGTGTACTCATACATCGGCGCGGCGTTTTCGTCGTTCTCTATCAGTGCATGGACGAAATGCTCGATCTGTCCCGTGTCGTCGCTTTCTGCATCCGCTTCGAGCTCAATGCGCGTGACCGCTTGATCCCAATCGCGCACGACAGGCGCGACGTTTACGGCAGTGGCCTTAACCTCGGCGCGTGCGAGCAGCTCGGCGTTAGTGACGATGGTGGCCGATGCGATAAATTGCGGAACGCCGCCCGCCTCGGCGTTGCCGGCTGAGCCGAAGCAGGCATCCAGCGTATAAGGTGTATCTCCACCCAGGGCCAGCTCAGAGCGCTGGAGCACATACTGATCGCCATTGTTCACTGACATATCCCACGAATCGGCGAGTGTGGGCCACGATCCCGACCAAGCCTTGGTGGTCCACTTGAACATTACGAACTGGAGTATCACGTCGACATCGACGTCTGCACCTACGCGCAGTCGCGGAAGCTGGTGTCCATCTGCCTTCTCGTACCCAATGAACAGCGTGAGGGATGCGGCGCCGCGCACGGCAGACGAAGCGACGCCTGCAACGCCGGCGCCAAAGGTGACGGCAAGCCCGATCTGGATGGTAAACGAGCCCGACGTGTTTGAATAGTCGAGCGAAATGTTTTTAAAAAACGCCGCGCCGCTGCCGTGCGTGTGGGCACCCACGGCGAGCGCCAGCTTCGCCAGCACCCAGGGGTTGACGTTTAGGAAAAAGGGCACTGGTCCCAAGGTGAACTGTTCGGTCCAGTTGAGGTCGGTTCTTACCTGGAAGAGGGCCTTAATATTGCCACATGCGGGATCGTTGTTGTCACCCCAGGTCTTGCCCACCCAATCGTAGGCGAGCGAGCCGTACAGCTGCGTGGCGATATCCATCGTGAACAGCGGCGTGCAATGGTGGCGAAGGAGCTTGGTGTTCCTTGGATCGGTACCCGAACCAGCACTCATGCTCTTGTACTGACTCCACTTCCCCTCCATCTTGTCGAGGTAGCGGGTTGCCTGCTTGGCGCCCGACTCACGCGGTGACTTCTTCCAGTACTCCGGATCCGGATTGCCCGAATCGTTCATATAGCTGGCTGGTTTGTATCCTCCGCCAAACAGTACGTACCCGGCAAACGAGAAATCGAACAGAATGGGGAACGAGGGCATCCAGCAGGTGAACTTGTTGCCGCCGATGCCGGGAAACGCCGCTGGGAAATCAAACGGAGTGATCTCTTGGTCCATAGTGGTGGGAATGATGGTGGTCGAGCCCGATTCCGACTTCGCGGCCGGCGCGGTGACAACGGCCATAGGGGATGAGATCGTGTAGGTTTTGCCCTGATAGTCGAGGACAAAGCGCAGCTTGCACCCTTCTTCCAGAAGGCCCGATGCCGCATCGAGGAACTTGTCTTCGAGTGTGAACGTTGCCAGATTATCCGAACCCGATGCGCTGGCCTTGATCTGACCGATCTGCGTGACGGTTTCGGGCGAACTGCCCGCGGCAGGCGTCACTTGTTGATGCGCAGCGTTGCCTGTCCACCCTGTGGCAGATGTGCCTGCACGGTAAAGGCGTGCGTATCGGGCTGCTCGTTTGCCGTGTCGTCCTTCGGCAATGCCATGAACGTGGCTTCAGCGTATTGGATGTCCCATTCGTCGAATGTGAGCTGGCGGAAGTACGGCTCGCCGTCGGAAAGCGGACGCGTGGGCGCGGTTATGGCGGTGCCGCCCTGGATACGCGCAAGGGGAATCTCGACATCGCGGTAGCCCGCCATGCTAATGGAGATGCCGCCGTTAAAGTCGTACGCGTCGAGAAGCGTTGCCTCGTCCACGTAGCCTTCCGAAAGCGGCGCGACCTCAAAGATGGCCGTGCCCTCATCGTCGGTCGTGGCGGAGAGCTGCTTGCCCGCGGCATAACGCGACGCGAGCGTGACCTGCGCTCCCTTGACGGGCATATTCTTGTTGGCGACGTCGACCACGACCACACCAAACATGGTGCGCGAGAGAACGAGCACCCTGAAGGGGTCTTTTTCGTCGGCATAGGCTTCGGTGGGCGCGAACGGCAGCAGGAAGGCATTTTCGCTTCCCGGCACGCGAGGCAACATGATGCTCGCTAGCGAGGACGCTCCGGCAACAAGTAACGAACGGCGATCAAGCATCTTGGGCTCCCATCCCGCAGGTATCGGTGGAAATAATCCAATTTTGCGAGAAGGTGCCCCGTGGCGGTAGTGCCGTTCAAGGGTCAAAATGTCCAATTTAGGCGAGCGAAGTGCCGGGCTCCGGATCGCGTTCGATGCGCTTGGCAGCCCGGTCGCTAACGCAACATATGAGCGACCAGCTCGGCGCGCGTGCCGATGCCAAGCTTTGCATATACGCCGGATAGGCGGTTTTTAACAGTGCCCGGCGACACGCCCATATGGCGTGCGATTTCGGCGTTGGTCCACCCACGGCAGGCGAGCATGGCCATGGTGAACTCCGTGGTCGTTAGATCGTCGGCCACGTCCTCGCCCGAATCGGGGTTGTGGATGCGCCGCCAGCCGTAACTGAATCGATATGTAATCTCGATGATGCGTGCGAAATCGTCAGGGTATTGCGATTTTAGGCATGCCTCGATGAGTCCTTGCAAAAGGCCATGGTGTTCGCCGATGAGCTCGATAAGGCCGTCGGGACGCGCAATGTCCCAAGCGGCTCCGAAGTGTGCCTTTGCGGCGTCGACGTCTTTGAGGCTCATGTATGCCATGGAAGCTGCCAGGTGCAGGAACAGTTCCGAGATCGGATAGCTTTCCTGTTTCATGATCAGGGCGTTTTCCGCCATGCCCAGACTGCGGCCGTATTCGCCGCGCAGATACAAGGCGTGCGCCATCACGTAGCTGGCGAACAGGCGCAGGCCTTCGGGCAGATGCGCCGCAAGCGGATGAAACTCTTCGGCAGAATACGGGGAAGGCAAGTGCAACAGGACACTCGCGGCCGAGGCGAACAGGATATGCGTGGCGTGAGCGGCGGGCGATTCCTCGTCAGTTGGCGTATCGAGGATGCCCGTAAGGCAACGACGGGCATCGGCGATACGGTTGAGCGACAGACTGGCATATCCGCAGATAAAGCATGCGGAATAGCGCAGCGCGGGATCGGTGGCGTCAAGATAGGGGCGCGCCGTCTTGGCAGCGAGGGTGGCCTGTCCGCGAAAGTACAGCGCTTCTGCCGTGGCGATGGTGCGTGAATCGGGGTCGGAAATGCCTGCAACCGCAGCGTCAATCTGCCCCGGCACAAAGGCGGTGCACATCAACGGCATGGGAATGAGCGGGTAACTATCGCAGTCCATCTTCCATCTTCCATCAGGTGGCCACATTAGCAGCAATTGTACTCCTGTTGCTCGGGACTGGAATTTGTGGTTATCGCCTACGATTATGCCGAACGAATAAAGGAAGAGTCTATTGGCAATGCTCCCAAGGGAGCTACCGAAGTCTAGCTGACCTCGACATTAGGAAAAATTGCCACCCCTGCAAAAAGCTCCGTTGCAGCGATGGGAAACGAACCTTGCTCTGCATATAATGAGGGCATATGACAGCGCGTTTGCATATGCGCGGCGCGTTCCATCGAACCGAAAAGGAGCCCTGCATGGATCCCAACAAGCGTCCCGACGATATGGTGCGTATCACCACTCCCGAACTTGCCCAGGTGTTCATCGGCGAGCAGGTCACCGCAATCCGCGAGCAGATCGGTGACAAGAAGGTTCTGCTGGCCCTTTCCGGCGGCGTTGACAGCTCGGTCGTCGCGGCGCTCCTGATCAAGGCCATCGGCAAGCAGCTCATCTGCGTGCACGTGAACCACGGCCTCATGCGCAAGGGCGAGAGCGAGCAGGTCGTCGACGTGTTCCAGAACCAGATGGACGCCAACCTGGTCTATGTGGACGCCACCGACCGCTTCCTCGATAAACTCGTCGACGTCGACGAGCCCGAGGCCAAGCGCAAGATCATCGGCGCCGAGTTCATCCGCGTGTTCGAGGAGGAGGCCCGCAAGGTTGGCGACGAGGTCAGCTTCCTCGCCCAGGGCACTATCTACCCCGACATTCTGGAGTCGCAGGACGGCGTGAAAGCCCACCACAACGTTGGCGGTCTGCCCGAGGACCTGCAGTTTGAGCTCTGCGAGCCCGTTAAGCTGCTGTACAAGGACGAGGTGCGCGTCGTGGGCCGCGAGCTCGGCCTGCCCGAGAACATGGTTGAGCGTCAGCCGTTCCCCGGTCCTGGCCTGGGCGTCCGCTGCCTTGGCGCCATTACCCGCGACCGCCTCGAGGCGCTGCGCGAGGCCGACGCCATCGTGCGCGAGGAGATCGACAAGGCCGGTCTGACCATCTGGCAGTACTTTGCCGTGGTGCCCGATTTCCGCGCCACCGGCGTGCGCGAGGGCAAGCGCGCCTACGACTGGCCCTGCATTATTCGCTGCATCAATACCGTCGACGTCATGACCGCTGAGGTGCCCGAGCTCGACTGGGCGCTGCTCAAACGCATTACCGCACGCGTGACCGCCGAGGTCCCCGGTATCTGCCGCGTTTGCTACGACCTTACGCCGAAGCCCGTCGGCACGGTCGAGTGGGAGTAAGCTAACTCAGCTGGTAGGCGACGAGAACTAGCAGATGTGACAAAGGGACGGTCCCTTTGTCACATCTTCGATGTTATGTGCGGGATGGTACACCACACGGCGTGCCATCCCGTTCGTTATTTTAATGAGCCGGGTGCGCGAGCGGGAAGAATCACGAGCATGGTCGTTCCGCGCTTCGAGCTTTCTTCGACCTCGATGGAGCCGCCGTGAAGCGCGGCGATCTCCCAGACCAGCGCAAGCCCCAGCCCCACACCGCCATATGCTCTGCTGCGCGATCTGTCGACACGAAAGAAGGGCTGAAAGATGCTCGTCTGGTATTGCTTGGGAATGCCTGGCCCTTGGTCACGCACGCGAAGCAGCACGCGGTCGCCTTCGGCACGGGCGCCGATTTGCACGGTTGAGCTGGGCGCACTGTAGCGAATGGCATTCTCAACCAGGTTGAACAGTAGCCGATAGATCAACGTGTCGCAGCCGATCGTTTGCGCGTCGCCCTTGCTTACAAGCGTGATGCCCTTTTGCTCGGCAAGGGGCGCCAGGTCGGTGAGCACTTCTTCGATCATCGGCGCCAGGTCAATCGCATCGTTGCAGGGAACACTACGCAGCTCGCTCATCTCGAGCAGGGTCTTTGTCATGTGCGTCATTCGCTCGGTCTGCTCCTGCAGCAGCCGGAGCAGGCTCGCTGTATCGGCATCGGCGTCGGGGTGCTCAGCGCAAAACAACTCAACCTGGGCTTGCATGAGCGCGAGCGGCGTGCGCAGCTCGTGCGCCGCATTGCCCGTAAACTGTCTTTGTGCGGATAATCCCTCGTCAAGGCGGGAAATCATGTCGTTAAACGACGCGCTGCAGCGCCTGAGTTCAGAGGGCACGTCCTCGCTGATCTTTGTGTCGGCGAGGTTGTCGGGCCGCACGCTCTCGACTTGCGCCGCAAAGGAGCGCAACGGCTGCAGCGCATATCCGCTCACGAAGTAGGCTAGCACGCCACCGAGCAGCGTCGCCGCCGCGGTTATGCACCAGCTCGTCGCGCTAAACGATGCTTGGGCGTCGCTCACGACGATGGTCAACTCATCGTCGAGCTCTTTGCTTGCCGGGTCAAATGAGCTGGGCGCTGCGGTCTCCACCTTGTTGTGCGCCGCCGCTTCTGCACCAATCGAGTCCATGTAGCGCATGCCGGAGTAACCAACCAGGCAATTCATAAGTACGCAGGTCGAACATATCAGTAAGGCCGTCATCAACGTGATGCGCCACTGCAGCGACAGCCGCTTCATTTGCCGTCCTCCATAACGTAGCCTTCGCCGATTCGGTTGCGGATGGGGTCGTGCCCCAACGCGCCGCGCAGCTTTTTGCGCAGCGATGAGATATGCACGCGGGTCGCGTTGCTAAAGCTGTTGACGCTGCTGTCCCATACATGCTCGATAAGCTCTTCCTGGCGCACCGGCCGCCCTTGGTTAAGCATCAGGGATTCCAGGATGCCGGTCTCCTTGCGCGTGAGGGATAGAACCTCGCCGCCCACGGAGGCGAGGCGCGCCTTGGTGTCAAAGCTCAGTGATCCACAGGTTAGAACAACGTCGCTTTGCGTAAAGCGCCCGAGCGTGAGGCTGCGCATGCGTGCCGCCAGCTCGTCAAGATGGAACGGCTTGGTGAGGTAGTCGTTGGCGCCCGCACCGAGCCCCGCTACCTTGTCGGAGACCTCGCCGCGTGCCGAGAGCACGAGCACCTTGGTCTCGCAATCAGTTGTCCTGAGTTGCCTGAGCACGGTCATGCCGTCGACATGGGGGAGATTGAGGTCGAGCACAACAAGATCAAAGGTCTCGACATCGAGCAGATCGAGGGCCTGTTGTCCGTCGTAGCAGCAGTCGACGCTATAGGCCAAGTTGCGCAGGCTGCGTGCGATCGCATCGCACAGCGCCCGCTCGTCCTCGACGACCAAGATACGTATAACGTTCTCCTTGCATAATCATTCACGCTTAACACGGATTTTATAGTCGGTATGGTCCAATGGGTCGCGAAACGAAAGGAGTGGTCAGATTGTTCAAAGCGATTAAGCCTGTGGCGCAGGTGGCTTTGCTGATCGTTGGGGTAGCCATGGTTGGCTTTGGAATTATGCGCGGCGAGGCAGATGCCGTGCTGGCCAAGGCAATCAGGCTGTGCTTGGAGTGTATCGGAATTGGATAAAAGAAAAAACACTGCATCGCATCTTTTAGCGCGATTTCGTGGATTGATTCAGGCGGCGGCGACGCTTGCGACCAATATTCACCTGCCTAACTTTGCCAAGGGCGGCATCTACCAGGGAGCGGGCAAAGCCGTCTGCGTGCCGGGCCTCAACTGCTACTCGTGTCCGGCGGCCTCGGGTGCGTGCCCCATCGGGTCGTTTCAGTCGGTGGTGGGCTCGTCTAAGTTTAGCTTTTCGTATTACGTCACCGGAACGCTCATTCTGATCGGCGTGCTGCTGGGACGTTTTGTATGCGGCTTTTTGTGCCCGTTTGGATGGCTACAAGAGCTTTTTCATAAGATTCCCAGCAAAAAGCTCTCCACGAAAAAGCTCAAGCCGCTCACGTACATCAAGTATGCCGTGCTGCTGTTTGCCGTGGTGCTGCTGCCCGTCTTGGTGGTTAACGATGTGGGTATGGGCGACCCGTTCTTTTGCAAGTACATCTGCCCGCAAGGTGTGCTCGAGGGCGCGATTCCGCTGTCCATCATGAACGTGGGAATCCGCTCCGCGCTGGGAAAGCTCTTTTCTTGGAAGCTCGCGATCCTCATTGTGGTTGCGGTGCTGAGCGTGCTGTTCTATCGCCCCTTCTGCAAATGGATTTGCCCCCTCGGCGCATTTTATGCGCTCATGAACAAGGTGTCGTTACTGGGGATCCAGGTTGACCAGGGCAAGTGCGTTTCGTGCGGCAAGTGCGCCAGGGTGTGCCAGATGGACGTGGATGTTACGCGTACACCCGACCATGCCGAGTGCATTCGTTGCGGCAAATGCGTGGGCGCGTGCCCCGTCGATGCCATTAGCTTTCGCTACGGGCTGGGTGTGACGGGCGATAAGCCCGCGCAGCCCACGCAAGCCTGCGAAAACAAATAGGTACCTATATAAGCTTCGATATAAACGGAGGAACCATGAAACTGTCAAAAATTGCGGCTCTGTTGATGCTGCCCGTGCTGGCGCTGACTCTCGCGGCGTGCTCTGCCCCCAAGGGCGACGCGAAGGATGCCACGAGCGCGATGCGCAGATTGCCGAGCTCATAGCGCAAAAGCCGTCGAGTGCCGAGGAGGCGGCCGAGCTGTACCAGCAGCTGCTGCAAAAGGAAAACGAGATCTTTGCGAGCGATAACGCCCTATGGGAAAAGGTGTTCCTTGCGGCCAACAAAGACACTCCCATGATTGAGGACGGCAAGAACTACGGTGACTTCTTGCTCGATACCATCGAGGGCGCCAAGGATCAGTTTGCGGCTGACGAGCTTAAGACGCTTAAGGCCGGCGCGCAGCAGGTCAAGGAGATCGAGGACAAGCTCATGGCGCTGGAGAAGGAGTTCCCCGGATGCGGCAGCACGCCCGGCGAGGGGGAGAGCGTCGATGCCTCGACCGCAGGCATGACCAACGGCGAGAGCGGGGAGACGAAGTTTCCCAGCTTTAAGGGCAAGGACTTGGACGGCAACGATGTAAACAGCGACGAGCTGTTCTCCAAGAACAAGGTCACCGTCATGAACTTCTGGTTTACCACCTGCAGGCCGTGCGCGGGAGAGCTGGGCGATCTGGAGAAGCTCAACAAGGAGCTTGCCGAGAAGGGCGGCCAGGTCGTGGGCGTTAATTCCTTTACGCTCGATGGCAACAAAGACGAGGTGGCCGATGCCAAGGACGTGCTTTCCAAGAAGGGCGTGACGTATAAGAACATCTGGTTTAAGTCGGACAGCGAGGCCGGAAAGTTCACCTCCAACCTGTACTCGTTCCCGACCACCTATGTGATCGACCAGAACGGTAACATTGTGGGAGAGCCGATCATGGGCGGCATCAACTCCGCTGAGCAGCGCGAGGCGCTCAACAAACTGATCGATCAGGCACTCGCGAAGAGCGAACAGTAAGTCCGTGGGACAGACAACTGAAGGGGAGTCGCTGGAAACAGCGACTCTTTTTTCTGCTTCGGGGTAGCATCATGGGTATACGTCGAAAGGGGGCGGCTATGGTCGGCAGCATGGTCGAGCGGTTGCCGTTTTGGGGACAACTTACATCCGATGAGCAGACGCTCGTGGCAGAGCGCTCGTCGCTGCGATCCTTTGATGCCGGGCAGATAATCGGTAGCAGCGGAAATTCTTGCACTGGCATTGTTTTTATTATCGAAGGTGACATTCGCGTGAGCCTGCTTTCCGAGGAAGGCAAGGAGGTCACGCTGTTTAGGGTTGGCTGCGGAGAGTGCTGTGTCACCACGGCCTCGTGCGTTATCGAGCAGATTTCATTTGACACCATGGTGGTTACAGCACGCAGGTCATCGCTTTTGGTGGTGCCTGCGAGCGTGTGTGCCCAGCTCGCCCGCGATAATGTCTACGTTAAGGCCTTTATGCTCCAGGTTGAGGTGAAGCGCTACTCCCAGGTGGTATGCGTGCTGCAGCAGATGCTCTTTAAGCGCCTCGATCAGCGCGTCGCCAGCTACGTGCTCGAGCATTGCCGAGCTGCGGGCACAGCAGAAGTTGCCGTAACGCAAGACGAGCTTGCACGCGACATCAACTCTGCGCGCGAAGCGGTGACGCGCGCTCTGCGACGTCTTGCGCAGGACGGGCTCATCGAGATTAGGCGCGGACGGATTATCGTGCGTGATGTAGATGGGTTAGCACGGTTGGTCTAGACCTACCGCGCAGCTGCATCTGCCGTCGGCAACATATTTTCCGTTTGGTGACTTGGTCACAGAACGCGACCGCAGTGCCTTGGCATACTTGCCCAAAGCAACCAGCAAAGGAGTGCGCTATGGGATTGTTTGATTTGTTTGCAGGACCGGACATTAATGTGGGCGTCCAGGAATGGAAGGCTTCTAAGGGGGCGGTGCTGCTCGACGTGAGGAGTGCTGACGAGCATGGACAGGGCCACATTCCGGGCAGCGTCAACGTTCCGCTCAATCGTATCAACCAGGTGCTTGAGCTGTATCCAGACAAGGGCACGCAGCTTTTCGTGCATTGCCTGAGCGGTGCGCGAAGCAACCAAGCTGTGAGTTTTCTTAAGCGTTCTGGGTATGGCAGTGTCAAGAATATCGGCGGCATAAGCGGCTACACGGGAAAGGTGGTGCGTTGGCTATGAAGGTGGTTATCGTTGGAGGCGTCGCGGGCGGCGCATCGGCGGCGGCACGTTTGCGCAGACTCGACGAGCAGGCCCAAATTGTCATCTTTGAGCGCACGGGTTTTGTATCGTATGCCAACTGTGGGCTTCCGTACTACATTGGCGGCGTGATAGAAGAAGAGAGCGCATTGACGCTGCAGTCTCCCAAGGGCTTTTGGGATCGCTTTCGCATTGCGGTCAAGACGAGTCACGAGGTGTTTGCCATCCATCCCGATTCGCATACGGTCGAGGTTCGCAATATGCTGACGGGCGAGGAATTTGTCGAGACGTATGACAAGCTCATCCTGTCGCCGGGTGCAAAGCCGATCCGCCCTGCGTTGCCGGGCATCGACTCGGATAAAATCTTTAGCCTACGCACCGTTGAGGACACGCTGCGTATTCACAGCTATGTTCGAGAGCGGCGACCGAGCAGTGCCGTCGTGATCGGCGGCGGCTTCATTGGCGTCGAGACGGCGGAGAATCTGTGTGAGCTGGGGCTCCAGGTGACCCTTCTGCAGCGTCCCGTCCAGCTTATGAACAACCTGGATTACGACATGGCGACCCTTTTGCATACCGAGGTGCGTGAGCACGGTATCGATCTGCGCCTCAAGGCCGATGTGACAGGTTTTGAGGAAGTTGATGGCCGCGTTGTCACCCATGTTGCGGGCGATGGCCCTATCGGAGCCGATATGGTGCTGCTTGCCATTGGCGTGGCACCTGAGAGCCATCTGGCGCAAGAGGCGGGGCTCGAACTGGGCATCAAGGGGGCTATTGTGGTCAACGACCGCATGGAGACCTCTGCTGCCGACGTGTATGCCGTGGGCGATGCCGTGCAGGTCACGCATCAGGTGACCTGCGAGGACGCGGTCATTTCGCTCGCCGGCCCCGCCAACAAGCAGGGGCGTGTCGTCGCCGATGTCATAGCTGGCATGGACAGCTGCTACCTCGGATCGTTGGGCTCATCGGTTATCAAGGTATTCGACTTGACGGCGGCAAGCACGGGACTATCCGAAAAGGCAGCACACGCGGCGGGAATTGACTGCGACAGCGTGGTCCTGTCGCCCGGTTCGCATGCGGGTTATTATCCGGGTGCAACGCCCATGACCATGAAGGTTGTCTTCGAGAAGCAGGGATTGCGCCTGCTGGGTGCGCAAATCGTGGGCATCGATGGTGTGGACAAGCGTATCGACGTCCTGGCGACTGCCATCCAGGCAGGCATGCGCGGCGATAGGCTTAAGGATTTGGACCTAGCATACGCGCCGCCGTATTCATCGGCGAAGGATCCCGTCAATATGGCGGGCTTTATGATCGAGAACCTCAATCGCGGCATACTGGCGCAGTGGCATTGGGAGGATGAGCCCAACTTGCCACGCGATGGCAGCGTGCAGCTGCTCGATGTTCGTACGGAAGGGGAGTATGAGCGCGGGCATATCGATGGTTTCGTAAACATTCCCGTCGATGATCTGCGTAATCGCCTGGGCGAGCTCGACCGGGCCAAGCCGGTTTACGTGATTTGCCAGAGCGGCATTCGCAGCTACATTGCTTGCCGCATTTTGGCGCAGCATGGCTTTGAGTGCTTTAACTTCTCGGGCGGCTATCGCTTCTTTGCAGCCGTGACTGAGGCTCGCCGCGGCAGCGCTAACGTTATGCCGTGCGGGCTCGAAAAGTAGCGCGCATTGGAATGTGACAAAGTGACAGCCTCTTTGTCGCATCGGGGATGTTATACGCGGGATGGTGCGCCATGCGGCGTGCTGTCCCGTTCGTTTTTTGGCGCGGTTCGTTACATTCCTCACTGGTATCGGCCAAAAATGAGGGTAGAGTAGGACAAACGCGCCGAACGTGAACGGCGGGGGAGCGGGCGAGCGCGCCCGCGCGAGAGAGGTTGCCGTCCATGCTGGATCTCAGAGATATTTGCAAAAGGTATGTTGCGCAGTCGTTTACGCAGGTGGCGCTCGACAGCGTAAGCCTGTCTTTTCGCGATAACGAGTTCGTGGCCATCCTGGGTCCCTCGGGCTCGGGAAAAACTACGATGCTCAACGTCATTGGTGGACTCGATCATTTTGATTCCGGCGACTTGCTGATCGACGGCATCTCGACCAAGGACTTCAGCGACCGCGATTGGGATGCCTACAGAAACAATCGCATTGGCTTTGTGTTCCAGAGCTATAACCTCATTCCGCATCAGACCATTTTGGAAAACGTTGAGTTGGCGCTCACGCTCACGGGTGTGGGGCATGCCGAGCGCCGCCAGCGTGCGCGCGAGGCGTTGGAGAAAGTTGGCCTGGGCGAGCACGTTAACAAACGCCCGAGCCAGCTATCGGGCGGACAGATGCAGCGCGTGGCCATCGCCCGCGCCCTGGTCAACGACCCCGAGATCGTGCTGGCAGACGAGCCGACCGGCGCCCTAGACTCAACGACATCCGTGCAGGTCATGGATTTGCTCAAGGACGTGGCGCGCGACCGTCTGGTCATTATGGTCACGCACAATCCCGAGCTGGCGTACAAGTACGCTACGCGCATCGTCAACCTGGCGGACGGCAAGATCACCGACGATTCCGACCCCTTTGATGTTGCCAAGGCCGCGCGCCGCGAGGCCAAGCCTACGCGCAAAACCTCGATGAGCTTTGTGACGGCGCTGGGGCTTTCTGCCCGAAACCTCATGACCAAGAAGGGCCGTACGGCCATGACGGCCTTTGCGGGCTCGATTGGCATTATCGGCATTGCGGCGATCCTGGCACTCTCCAATGGCGTAAACGGCTACATCAAAAAGGTTGAGGAGGACACGCTCTCGAGCTACCCACTCAGCATTTCCAAGCAGGATTACGACCTGTCGTCCATGATGGGCGGAGAGGGGGCCACGGATGACGGTTCGTCTGAAAGCGTGGATTCGTCCGACGACAGTGCCGGCGGCGAGGCTAAGGGAACCGATAAGATTCCTGTGGTCACGGCCGTAAAGGATATGTTTGCGAGCGTTAAGTCCAATGACATGACGAGCTTTAAGGCATGGCTCGATGCCGGTGGCGACGGCATCGATAAAGAGGTCAACGCCATTCAGTACGGCTACGGTGTATCGCCGGTTGTCTATCGTGCCGGCAAGGGCGATGAGAAGCCTGTCCGGCTGGTGCCCAACGCCATGACCGAGGCCATGAGCGGAGGCGCGAGCTCGGCGGCAACGGTGAGCATGGATTCCATGGGAACCTCGGTCTTTAACGAGATGATTGACGACCAGAGCCTGCTCGACAGCCAGTACGATGTCGTTGCCGGCCATTGGCCCACGTCCGCCAACGAGGCCGTGATGGTGCTTTCGAGCCGCGGCACGGTGGGCGACTATACGCTCTATAGCATCGGTGCGCTGGATATCGATGAGCTCAATGACCTGGTCAACAGCGCCATGACGGCCGACGGCAAGGTCGAGACGCCCGAGACCGGCACCGACTTTACCTACGACGATGCGCTGTCCACGACATTTAAGGTGTTGTCGCCGGCCGATGCCTATCGCAAAAACGAAGAGACCGGCATGTGGACTGACATGTCTGGCGATGCCGACTTTATGGCGTCCAAGGTTGCTGACGGTATCGACGTGCGCATTGTGGGCGTGGTGCGACCCAACGAGACGGCTAACGCGAGTGCATTGTCCCCGGGCATTGCCTACACGCATGCGCTGACTCGCCAGCTTATGGAGCGCGCTGCCGATTCGCAGATCGTGCAGGAGCAGCTTGCCCGCCCCGAGACGGATGTCTTTACGGGTAAAACCTTTGATGAGCTGCAAGGCGAGGCCAAGCAAGGCGTTGATCTGGGCAGCATGTTCAGCGTGGACGAGGCGGCGCTAAAGAGCGCGTTCTCGCTCGATACGTCTGCGCTCTCGGGTGCGGCCAGCGGTATGGACCTTTCTGGTATCGACTTGTCCGGTCTGGACATTGACCTTTCGGGCGTTGGGAAGGACATCGACTTCAGCGACATCATGGCCAAAGCGCCGGCTCCAGATTTCTCGGGCATCTTTGACGGTCTGGAGCTCACACCCGAGCAAATGCAGCAGGTGGGAACGCTTGCCAACCAGCTGTTTGAGGGCTTTATACAGTCGGATCAGTTTAAGGCGCTGTCGCCCGAAGATCTTAAAGACGCGTCAAAGCTTGCTGCCGCTTTCTCGACGTATCTTGAGCATGATGCCGACGCCCAGCAATACCTGGCTCAGCTCAAGGCGCTCGGCGGCGATGCCCTGGCCGAGCGTCTTGAGCACGCGATGACCGACTATGTGCAAAAGCAGCTGGCTCCGTATCTGCAGCAGGCTATGGACCAGGTGACCAAGACAATCAGCGAACAGATTACGACGACGGTATCGGCCCAGCTCAAGATGGGTGCGGCGGGACTTATGGACCAAATGGCGACGCAGATGTCTTCGAGTTTTGCCAACTTGGCGAGCGCCATGCGCGTGGATGCGGGTGCCTTCACTCGCGCCATCCACTTCAACATGGACGCCGAGGACCTGAGCTCGCTCATGATGAGCTATGCCAAGGCGTCAAAGCTCACCTACGATAACAATCTGAGCACGTTGGGCTATGCGGACGAGGCAGACCCCATCTCGGTCAAGATTTTCCCGCGTGACTTTGAGGCCAAGGAGCGCGTACTCGATCACATCGATGCGTATAACAAACAGGTCAAAGCTGCTGGCCACGATGAACAGGCGATCTCGTACACCGACTACATGGGTATCATCATGGGTTCGGTGACCGACATCGTGAACACCATCAGCTTGGTGCTCATCGCATTCGTGAGTATCAGTTTGGTGGTGAGCTCCATCATGATTGGCATCATCACCTACATCAGCGTGCTGGAGCGCAAAAAGGAGATTGGCATCCTGCGCGCGATTGGCGCATCGAAGCGCAACGTGGCCAACGTATTTAATGCCGAGACCTTTATCGAAGGTCTCATTGCCGGCGTCTTTGCCATTGTCGTCGTGGTGGCTGTGAGCCTTCCGGTTAATGCCTGGGCGCTTGCTGCCAAGCAGGTACCCAATCTGATGAGCCTGCCCGTTCAAGACGCGCTGATGCTCATTGCAATTTCGGTGCTGCTGACGGTTGTTGCCGGTCTGCTGCCGGCCCGCAGCGCATCCAAGAAAGACCCCGTGGAAGCCCTACGCTCCGAATAATGTGACAAAGGGACTGTCCCTTTGTCACATTGATTTGAGAATGGATGTTGATGTATTTATCGCTGGCCCCTATGGAGGGCATTACCGGGCATGTGTTCCGTCGCGTGCATGCGGAGTGCTTCGGCGCGCTCGATTGTTATTACACGCCGTTTTTGCCGCCGCCGCGGGTGGGCAATCGCTTTGGCGGCAAGGCGTTTAAAGAGATCGACCCTGCTAATAACCAGGGACTTAACGTGGTGCCCCAGCTGATGTCCAAGAATGCGGACGAGTTTGTGTGGGCGGCACAGGTGCTTGCCGATATGGGCTACCGCGAGGTCAACCTCAACCTTGGCTGCCCCTCGGGTACGGTTGTCGCCAAAGGAAAGGGTTCGGGCTTTCTGCGCAACCTGGATGAGCTCGAGGTGTTCTTGAGCGACGTGTGCGAACGCTCGCCCTTGCCGGTGTCGGTCAAGACCAGACTGGGGCTCGAATGCGATGACGAGTACGAGCGCGTGCTCGACCTCTATTGCCGAATGCCGCTGGCGGAGTTGATCGTGCATCCGCGCGTGCAAAAGGACCGTTATACGGGCTCACCGCGCAAAGAGTTTTACGGCGAGACGCTGGAACGGGCGCCGTTCCCCGTGGCCTATAACGGCGACATCTTTGATCTTGAGGACATGGATGCGCTGGTGAAGGCCTATCCCGGAACACGCCACGTAATGTTGGGGCGCGGCTTGCTTGCGAATCCCGCGCTGGCTCGCATGGTTAAGGGCGACCCTGCCGCTACCGCCGCTGAGCTGCAACGCTTCCATGACATGCTGTTTGCGGCCTATGCGGACGAGATTGGGGGCAACGCGGTCTTTCGCATGAAGGAGTGGTGGTTCTACGCCAAATGCGCCTTCGCCGATCCCGCGACCGTTCACAAGCTCGTACGCAAGACCAAAAAGGTCGATGAATACCGTGCCGCCGTCGAGCGTGTCTTTCGCGAGCAGCCACTTGCGCCCATCGCCCGCTTTTGTGGCTAAATGATCCCTTGGGGACGGAGAAGAACGGATCGCCTGTGCTGGGCCCATGCAAAAAGCTGTACGCCAGCATCCAAAGATGTCGAAAAATGTCGACTTTGGATGCTGGTGTACATGTTTGGGTCGTATGGGTTGGGGCCCTGGACGGACAGAGCGTGCGTACTAGAGCAGGTTTTCCTGCACCCACGCGATGATGTCGCTCGATTCGTAGAGTGGTTTGCCGTCGATGAACAGGCAGGGAACCTGGCGTTTTCCGCCGACGGCGATGAGTGTCTGTTCGGCATCGGAATCGGTCGAGATATTGCGCTCGGGAATGGTCACGCCGTTATCGGCCAAAAAGTGCTTGACCTTTAAGCAATACGGGCAGCCGGTCATAACGTACAGCGCGAGCTCGTGATTAGTAGCCATAGGTCTCCAATCGGTTGAGGTTTTGATTGAAATACCCAAAGCCGCCGCGGTCTATGCGCGCGTCAACGAAGACTCGATGGCCTGGACCAGAAACGCCGTGGCTCCGGTGGCGCAGGGCTTGTCGTAGTAGTCAACAAAGCGCTGGTCGGCAAGATAACCGTGGGCGAGGCCCAGGTACGCCTCGTCTTGGGGCTCGCATCCCCAGTTGAGAGCAATCCAGCGACGATGCATCGCGACAAGCTTACGAGCCTCGTTGCTCTCTGGGTCGCCAATGCCCATGGCAATCGAGAGCTGGCCCAGAATAGCGCGTTCAAGTTCCTTCATGTCGTTCCATGTCTCGGGGTCCATGTCCAGCAGCGCCTCGTTTGCTGCATCGATAGCCTCATCGCCATAGCGCGCCCGCGCTTCGGCGCCGTAGCGCTCCTCGTTTTCCTGCACGGTGTGCCAGCGCTCCAGTTGCGGCAGGACGGCGCCCATGAGCGAGACGGCTTCGTCGAGCGACATGCCGGTGTTTTGCGCCAGCCGCGGGGCACAATCCTCGATCATTGCCTCCATGGTGGTGTCGTAGGTGTACTGGCCATGGTCGTAGCACCACTTGCAGTAATGGTCGGTCGCGGTACCCGCAGCATCGGTGCCGCAGTCGTCGGGCGTGAGTATCATGCCGCAGCTCTGGCAATAGTGCTCGGGCATTTCAAGCAGATGAGACAGTGGCTCGCCGGTCACGGCGGCGATGAGCTTCATCATGTCGATGCCCGGTATGACCTCGCCACGCTCCCAACGGCTGACGGCTTGGCGTGTGACGAAGAGCTTGGCGGCGAGCTGCTCCTGGGTAAGGTGATGGGCGCGACGGACGGCGATGAGCTTTTCTGCAAAGGCCATAGCGGCTCCTTTCTGCTGGTTGATGGCTTAAGCATACGCGGCAGCAGGTGCCCTTCCAAGCAACCGTTGGTTGCACGACGGAGGACCGCGGCGAAGAATTGCGCGCAACGCCCCACGCCTCCATGCCGTACAATGACCGGCATGGAACCTATCGCACACATACATACCGACCTGCCGCAGAAGTTCGGCATTCCGCGCAACAGCTTTTTGGCGCCCCATCTTGAGGGGCGCATTGTCTTTGAGCCGGAATATGCTTCCAGCGCGTCAGTTGAGGGTCTGGACTCCTTCTCTCACCTGTGGCTGCTCTGGCGCTTTGAAAACGGAACGCCCGGCGGCACGGCCGAAGACATCGCCGTCGATGCCAAGACGCAGGACAGGTCCGGCACCAATGCCAAGTGGTCGAAAACTGTGCGCCCGCCGCGTCTGGGCGGAGCCGAGCGCGTGGGCGTCTTTGCCACGCGCAGCCCGTTTCGCCCCAATCCTATCGGACTTACCTGCGTAAGGCTCGATCACGTTGAGCTCACCGACGATGGCCCCATCATCCATGTGCTGGGGGCCGATCTGCGCGACGGCACGCCCATCTACGACATTAAGCCCTACATTCCGTTTGCGGACTGTCACCCGGATGCGACCGGCGGCTGGATTGAGGATGCTCCGTGGCAAGAGCTCGACATCGAGTTCCCGCAGACGCTGCAGGATATGGTCCCGCCCACAAAGCTCCCCGGCCTGGTCGAGGTCCTGCGCCAAGACCCGCGCCGCGCAGGCAGCAAGCACGAGCCGAACCGCGTCTATCATCTGGCCTTCGCCGGGCTCGACATATCTTTTACGGTCGACGAAACCCAGCTAACCGTAGTTGCCGTCAACGACGCGCAAGACTAACCTGCCATTCGTCTGCACCCGTCAAATTAAGCGCCAAACCCCGCGCCAAAACCGCCCACGCTGGTGGACAATAGCGCCTATCGAAACAGTCTACTTTGCACGGGAGTCCAGCATGAAATACGACTTCACTTCAATCATCGACCGCCACGGCATGGACTCCATCGCCGCTGACTCTTGGGGCGAGATCCCCGGCATGGCTCCGAACGCGCCTGACGAGGGCTTCGACCGCATTCCCATGTGGGTGGCCGACATGAACTTTGCCACGGTGCCTACGGTCCAGGAGCACATCATTCAGCGCGCTCAGCATCCCATGTTTGGCTACTTTAACCCGCGCTCCGAGTATTTCGACCGCATCATCGAATGGCAGAGCCGCCGCAATGGCGTCGAGGGTCTGCGCCCTGAACATATCGGCTACGAAAACGGCGTGCTGGGCGGTGTCGTGTCGACGCTGCGTGCGTATGTTCAGCCAGGCGATGCGGTGCTGGTCCACAGCCCTACCTACATCGGCTTTACCAAGTCTATCGAAGCCGCGGGCTATCGCATTGTCCACAGCCCGCTTAAGCTCGACGACCAGGGTGTGTGGCGCATGGACTTTGAGGACATGGAGCGCAAGCTCGTCCAAAACCATATCCATGCCGCGGTGTTCTGCTCGCCGCATAACCCCTGCGGCCGCGTATGGGAGCGCGATGAGATTGAGCGCGCCATGGACATCTATCGCCGGCTCGATTGCGTGGTGATCTCGGACGAGATCTGGTCCGACATCATCATGCCCGGCCACAAGCATATCCCGACGCAGTCGGTGAGCGAGGATGCCCGCATGCGCACGGTCGCCCTCTATGCGCCGAGCAAGACGTTTAACCTGGCGGGCCTGGTCGGCAGCTACCACATCATCTATAACGAGACGCTGCGCGATCGCGTGTGCGCCGTGTCCAATATGACCCACTATAACGAGATGAATGTCCTTTCGATGCATGCGCTTATCGGCGCCTACCAGCCGCAGGGCTACGAGTGGGTCGATGAACTCAACGAGGTCATCGAGGGCAACATTGACTACTTCTGCGATTACGTGGACGAGCATTTTGAGGGCGTGTCCTATTCGCGCCCGCAGGGCACCTATATGGTGTTCCTAGACTGCACGGAGTGGTGCCGCGAGCATGGCCGCGATATTCAGTGGCTGCTCGATGAGGGCGCGCGTGTGGGCGTGGGCTATCAGGACGGCCGTCCGTTCCACGGATCTTGCCACATTCGCGTGAATCTAGCACTGCCGCTTTCGCGTGTAAGGGAGGCGTGCGACCGCTTGGACCGCTACGTTTTTGGGGTATAGGGGTCAAGCGATTCGGCCGCCGCGGTCTGCGCCCACGCCGTTAGCGTGCGTGGGCGCATAGGGCACAGAGGGCACAGAGGGCTGCGAGCACGTTTTCCGCGTTTGCTATTTTTCCTGAATCTGCTTGCCGCAAAGGTGCTCAACCGTAATTTCATACAGCTGGACGCCCCCTATGCTTTGTTTGATCTCCTCTTCGGCCTCCTCGGCGGAAGGGTAGTATTTGAGGGCGAGCTGGCGGATTGTATCTTCGACAAATGCCGGGTCATCGTTCACGAGGCGACAGCGGCCAAAAACCACGGTGCTCTGAACATAGGGTGCCCAGTCGTCATCCTTATACCAATCGTTGCCATAGACGGTAAAGCAGACTTTGTCGTTTCGTTTGAGTGCGTCGACCTTGTGTCCTGCCTTGGCACCATGAAAATAAATTTTGTCGTGCTCGGTGTCAAAGAAGTAATTGACGGGAATGGCATAGGGATAGCCATCGTCGCCGTTGACGGCAAAAACGCCGCGCTTGCAATCGGCGAGCAGCTCTCGCGCCTGTTTATCGGTGATGGCGCGCTTTTTTCTGCGAAGAGGCCTAAACATTGTGGACTCCCTTTCTTTTTGCGTGCTGCGGGCACGGCGGTGGGCGGTATGTCTATATCAAGATACTCGTTCGGGCCGTGAGACCTGTGGGGATGTCCTATTTGTCGCAGATTGAAACGTATGCCGTTTTGCCACGGGGACGGTCCTTCATAACCCGCCGTTTAGAAGCGTCCCCGACGACTGGTTCCGTTTGCGGGGAAGGCGTGGGACAATACCGAGCGAATGTGATTGGGCGTCTGGGAAAAGGGGTCGCGATGAACAAGTTGAGGACGCTTGCCGACGTGTTGCGACAGGCTGGCTTTGCACGCATCACGGGCCTGTTTCTTATCTTTTACCTGCTGTGCTCGACGGCTGTCTGGCTGTCCGAGCCCACGACCCTCACGTTTGGCGATGGTCTCTGGTTTAGCTTTGAGACGGTCTCGACCATCGGCTTTGGCGATATCCCGGCCGAAACGCCGGTCGCCCGCGCTATTACCGTCGTCCTGAGCGTCATCAGCATCTTCTACATCGCCATGCTCACGGGTGTGGCGGTGAACTACTGCAATACGCTCATTAAACTGCGCCAAAAGGACACCATGGCGCGCTTTATGGATGATCTTGAGCATTTGGAAGAGCTCGATCGTGACGAGCTCGCTGACCTGTCGCGCCGCGTACGCGAATATCGCCGACGCCAACGCTAGAACGGGCGCCGTGCGTCACGACGAGGGGGACTGAATATGAATATCACCGTGTATCTGGGCGCCAGCGTCGGCAATGACCCGGCGTTTCTGCCTGCGGTGCAAGAGCTGGGCAACTGGATTGGCTCCAACGGGCACGCGCTGGTATACGGCGGGTCTAAATCGGGCCTGATGGGCGCGCTTGCCGATAGCGTGCTCGATGCTGGCGGGCATGTGACGGGCGTTGAGCCGAGCTTTTTTATCGAGGCAGAGTTTCAACACGAAGGTATTGACGACCTTATCGTGACGAGCGATATGGCTGAGCGCAAAGCCAAGATGATTGAGCTTGGCGATGCCTTCATTGCCTTTCCCGGCGGGACGGGCACGCTCGAGGAGATTGCCGAGGTCATGTCTGCGGTATCGTTGGGACACCTGAGTGCTCCGTGCATCCTGTATAACCTGGACGGTTACTACAACGACCTCAAGGCGCTGCTCGGGCATATGATCGATAAGGGCTTATCGAGTCCGCAGCGCCAGCAAGGCATCTACTTTGCCGACGATTTGCGCGAGATTGCCTCGATTATTGGGAGTTGAGGTTCGCATCCGTAGTGCCCTGGCACTCAATGGTGTCGTTTGGGGCGCAGATGGTTGGCTCGTCTGGACAATGCTCGCCCTACAATAAGGCGTATCTATGTTGACTTTGACCACGGGAGGACCCGATGGGTAACCTGGCAAAACCCAAAAACCGTGCGCTGTTTTTAGCTAGCGTTGCTGTGACTGGCGCTTTCGCAGGCGCTGCGGTCTGGCTGTTCTTTTTTGCGATGGAGCACGGTATCGACTATCTATGGACCGAGATTCCGCAAATGCTGGGCGTCGCTTCGCCCGAGCTCGCGAGCGGTCCGTTCGGTTTTTTACCGTACCCGTTTTTCGTCTGCCTGCTGGGCGGCCTGCTGATCGGTCTGTACGAAAAGATGACGGGCACCAAGACCGATGACCTCAACCAGGTGATGGCCAAGGTAAAGCGCGACTGCCGCTACCCGTACGACAACCTCGGCAAGCTATCTCTTGCGGCATTGCTGCCGTTGCTGTTTGGCGGAAGCATTGGACCGGAGGCTGGCCTGACCGGTGTCATTGCAGGTCTGTGCAGCTGGGTCGGCGACCGCATGCGTTGCTTTGGCGCCGAGTTTAGGCAACTCACGCTGCTGGGTACCCAGGCTGCCCTGACGGCGCTCTTTACCGCGCCTGTCTTTGGCTTTGTGGCGCCGCTCGCCGGCAGCGCCGACGGCCAGGGCGCCGACGACGATGAGGACTCAGCGTCCGACGAGATCACCATCAAGCTGCCCA